>Ga0208461_1000502_pt1 | contig 37855 bp, 15 predicted proteins | sample AD_JPNTR4_MetaG_FD_184448 | JGI IMG/M metagenome (GOLD analysis project Ga0208461, IMG submission 184448) | Active sludge microbial communities of municipal wastewater-treating anaerobic digesters from Japan - AD_JPNTR4_MetaG (SPAdes) (version 2) | ecosystem: Engineered > Bioreactor > Anaerobic...
GAGGCATAAAAGCCAGACCCGACAATGGGTCGGGGGTGGAACATGGCGGTGGGCTTAGTAAGCGATACCATATGAGCCACGCTGCAGGCGTGGCGAATTGTATCGCGTGGCAGTTCCACCCACGGGGTACCCATCGGGTCGGGCTTTTCAGCCTTGATTTTCTTTGGTTCTTTCTTGTATCAAGACAAGAAAGAACATGTAAACCGATCTTTGCAATACTTTTAATTTGCGATGCAACGTTTCTTCCTTACTCTTTGGAATACTATAGCGTGCATCGTATTACATGAGGGAATATTCATGGTGTTACAAATATTACGCCCCTACGGGGCGGGATGCGTTATTAGTTGTTCATGGATCTATTGTCATGTTGAGCTAAGCGAAACATCTCATGGGGCCGATTAGAGATCCTTCGCTCCCCGCTAGGGCGGGACAGGCCGCTCAGGATGACAAGCATGTTTATGTTTGTTAACTAAACGACATTGAAAAGTAATTTACGAATTTATTACCTACGGCTTTCCTTCAATACCGAGTAGAGGCTTTGGTAAAGCGAGTTTGAGTCAATGGGTTTGGTTATAAACTGGTTGCAGCCTAAGGCTATGCTTATAGCCCTCTCATTGCTGAAGGTGTGTGCAGTTTGCACAATTATTGGCACCTGGGCGTTGGTGGAGCGTATCCTTTTAATGGCATCGTAGCCATTCATCACCGGCATTTTGATATCCATAAGTATGGCGGCTATCTCGGGATGCTGATACTGGATCTCAGTTGCTAGTAGACCATTATCAGCCTCAAGTATGTTAATGTCAAAGTCCTTGAGAACTGTTTTTAGGTAGTACATGCAGTTGGGGTCGTCCTCGGCAATAAGAATGGATTTACCTTTGAGTAGATTTTTCAGTTCCTGGAGTTCGTACCCGTAAACCTTTCCCCTATTTTGGGTTGTAGGAGCATTAATAGGTAATGTGAAACGGAAAGTGGAGCCCTTACCCGTTTCCGATTCAACCCATATTCTGCCGCCCATAAGCTCAACCAATGATTTGCAGATAGCCAGTCCTAAGCCCGTGCCACCGTACTGCTTGGTTATATCGGTATAGGCCTGACGGAAACGCTGGAAAATAATTTCCTGCTTGTCCTTGGCAATACCTATACCGGTATCGCTTACAAAGAACTCAAACTCATTGGTTTCGCTATTTATGTTGTAGCCAAATTCCACTTTCCCCTTATCGGTGAACTTAAGGGCGTTGTTTATAAGGTTTGTAAGCACCTGACGTAATCGCATGCGGTCGGCATTAACCATGGCCTTGGAGTCGGGCAGTGAGGTGGTGTAGTTAAAAGCTATTTCACGCTTGGGTAAGTCGGGGTTTGCGTTGTAGAAGAAAGTGTATATCTCGTTAAGCAGCTCGTTAATGTTAACCGCTTCGGGGTTAATGGTTAGCTGACCAACGTCAATCTTTGAGATATCAATAATATCGTTGATTAGGGTAAGGAGATGATCGGCGCTGGTGCTAATTATTCCCAGGAATTTCTCGCGCTCTTGGAGCGTGGTATCAGGGAAGTTGCGGAGAAACTTGGCAAAGCCAATAACACCGTTTAGCGGTGTGCGAATTTCGTGGCTCATGTTAGCCAGAAATGCTGTTTTTAGCCTGTCGCTCTCCTCAGCCTTTTCCAATGCCTCAACAAGTGCCTTCTCGTATTGGGTACGTTCGCTAATGTCGTTTGCAATACCCAAAACACCAATGGTTTCACCTGTTGTTGAGGTTAGCTTTTGCTTGAATATTTGAAGAATGTGCTTTTTGCCATCGGTAAAAGTAACCTCCTCGGTGGTTTCAATTGGCCCATCGGAGTTTAGTGCCTGCATATCGCTACGGCGGCATTGGGCAACCTCCTCCTCGGTCATGGAGAATTGCGATGTGCCATAGCCTATGTTTTGGCTAAACCATGGATTTATTATTGGGTATGAGCCGTCGGGGTTAACAACCCAAATGCCAAGCGGGGCATTGTCTACTATTGATTTTAATAGGTTGCGCTGTTGCTGAAGTTCCTGCTCCTGTTCTTTTTTAGCGGTAATGTCCTTTACTGCGCTAATCAGTCGGAAAGGTTTTCCGCTGCTATCGAATTCAGGGTAAACAGTATTCTCAATCCAGTGTACTTTGCCATTTTTGGCCTTTATTCTAAACTCTAAAGTAACTTTCTCGCCTTTCTGGGTGATAGTCCCAATGGCTCTCTTGAAAACATCAATGTCGTCGGGGTGGACAATGGTTGCCCATTTTTCAAATGAATCAACATCCTCGGGCTTATAGCCTAGCTGAACCATTAGTGCGGAGCTAAGCCACTCACGTTTAAATGAGCCGTCGGGTTGAATGGTGAGTATTGAAGCCGAATCGGAAGTGAGCGATGATAGGATTCTGAAACGTTCCTCCTTGATGGTTAGCTCCTCCTGTGTTCGGTAAAGATCGGAAATATCCTCTACAATTCCCATTGCTCCCACAACCTGTCCGGTTTTAGGGTTGGTTAATGGCACTGCTTTCAGTAAAACGTAAATCTGAGCGTTGCTGGTTGTGGTTGTGTATGGCCCCTCGTAGTATCCGTTTTTTCCATCAAGTGCATCGAGTATGGCCGGTAATACTGACTTGTCGTTAATTTTATGCATGTTCAAACCAACCAGCAGCTCGCGCTTTGATTTTAGTATCTCAACAAAACGGTCGTTGCATTCGGTGATAACAGCATCGGTGTTATACTGAAATAAACCAATAGGCGATTTTTCAAATATCAGCCTATACTTAAGTTCGCCATCGTATTCAAAGCTACCTTCAAACCTCTTTTCGCCCACTTTTTTTTGAGCCATAGGTATAGTAGATTTTTTCGTAAGATACGACTTTTACGGCGGTAATCCAAAAACTTTTTAAGGGGTGCTGATTCACTGTTAGTTTAGTTGGTAAAAATCACTCCTTTGTCATCCTGAGCAACCTACAACGCCTTGGCGGGGAGCGAAGGATCTCTCTGTACCGCTTTATTTGAGATGTTTCGATTAGCTCAACATGACAAGCATTCCTAGCTAGACGATTTGGGTGTAGAGGGCTGAAAATACCATTAAGCAAGTAATGAATATTTTCCTGCGCTCTGCTCAGGATAATAAGTGTAAGCAATGCTAACAATGACTAAAATACGGCTTTTGCAATTTGTGCAATATTATCGTCCTTACCCATGGTGTAGAAATGGATGGCTTTTACTCCCGAACTCTTTAGTTCCCTTGATTGTTCAATTGCCCATTCCACTCCAAGCTGCGCTACCTGGTTGTTTGTCTTACATTTTTCCAGTTCAAGAACCAGCGCTTGAGGTATATGAACATCGAACACCCTGGGAAGAATGCTAAGATGCTCCTTTATGCTGATGGGCTTCAACCCGGGAACGATGGGGACAGCTATTCCGGCCTTACGGCATTTATCAACAAAGTTGAAGTAAAGCTTGTTGTCGAAAAACATTTGGGTAACAATGTAGCTTGCTCCGGCTTCAACCTTTTTCTTTAGGTAGTGAATATCCGACTCGCAGTTTGGCGATTCAGGGTGTTTTTCAGGGTACCCAGCCACCCCTATGCAAAAGTTAGTTGGTTTGGGTTTTTCCATCAGCTTTTCAAGGTAAACGCCACGGTTCAGGTCAGTAACCTGTTTCACCAGGTCAATGGCATACCTATGTCCTCCTGCCCTGGGTTCAAACCTGCCCGTAATCTTATCGGCATCGCCACGCACTGCGAGTATGTTTTGTATTCCCAAAAAATCGAGGTCAATAAGGGCATCCTCTGTCTCGTGGGCGTCAAATCCGCCGCAGATAATATGGGGCACAACGTCAATTGCGTACCTCTGCTGTATTGCAGCGGCAAGTCCAATGGTGCCGGGGCGCCGCCTAACCTTTACAGGAACCTGTATCCCGTTTTCGTTGGACATGTAAACCACCTCCTCGCGGTGGTAGGTTATATTGATATATGTCGGGTTGTAGGGCAAAAGTTTGTCGATTGTGGCAAAAATGGTTTCAATGTTATGCCCCTTGAGCGGTGGTAAAAGTTCAAAGGAAAAAAGTGTCGACTTTGAATTATTAAGTATATCGATTACCTTCATCTCAGTAAATTTTATTGGTTTGCTAAAAAGGTTGGAAACAACCGAGCTGCTTCGGTTGTACTAACACCAATTCGTTTGGCATAGTCCGCCAGCTGGTCGTTGTCAATTTTACCAACGCTGAAATACTTGCTTGCACTACTGGCAAAGTAGAAGCCTGCCACGGAGGCCAATGGGTTCATGGCCATATTCTCAGTAAGGCTTATGGAAGCATTCCGTGGAATATCGAGAAGCTGAAAAATCCATTGCTTACCACGATGATCGGGGCAAGCCGGGTAACCCGGAGCAGGCCTTATGCCTACATATTTTTCCTGCAGCAGCTGTTCCACGGTTAGCGACTCGTTGGGTGAGTAGCCCCAGAAGTCCTTTCGGATTTTTAGGTGTAGCCATTCAGCAAAAGCTTCGGCAAGCCTGTCGGCCAAAATTTGAATCATTATGGCGGCAAAGTCGTTTCCATTTTTCCTGTACTCCTCAATAAGTGTTGATGTGGTGGAGCCAGTAGTAACCGCAAAACATCCTATCCAATCGTTAATGCCTGAATTTGCGGGCGCAATAAAGTCAGAAAGGCACATATTTGGCTCACCCTCTGGCTTTTGCTCCTGGTTTCGCAGGAACGGCAAATGGGTTAGGGGCGATGTTCGGGTTTCGTCGGTGTACACAATAACATCGTCGCCACTGGAAGCGGCTGGGAATATTCCGTAAACCCCTTCGGGGGTTAAAAGCTTCTGTTCACTGATTTGCTTGAGCATTGCCAGGGCTTCCGCTTTAAGTTTTTGTGCTTCGCTGCCATGAACAGGATCGGTAAGTATATCGGGGTAACGGCCTTTTAAACCCCATGCCCTGAAAAAGAATGTCCAATCGATATAGTGTATTAGCTCATTTAAATCGATATTGCTTAAGGTATTGATGCCTATTTGCTTTGGCCTAACTGGTTTGTAGCTATCCCAGTTCAGCTTAAGGCTATTTTTGCGGGCTTGCTCAATTGGAACTAAAACAGTTTTACTCCCTGAATAGCTTTCGCGTTGTTGCTGGTAACGCTTTTGGTAGGCATTTATGGTACTTGCGGACTTGTCAGTGCTCAGCAAGCTGGCAACAATACCGCTTGCCTGTGAGGCATCCCTAACATGGACAACTGCTCCCGAGTATTCAGGTGCAATTTTCAGGGCAGTATGCAGTTCCGATGTGGTAGCACCACCAATGAGAACCGGAATGTTAATGCCGTTTCGTTTTAGTTCCTTTACCACATGTACCATCTCGTCGAGCGAGGGAGTGATAAGGCCGCTAAGGCCAACAATATCGGCTTTACTTGCTTTTACTTCATCCACAATTCTCTCGGCTGGTACCATTACCCCCAAATCGATGATGCTGTAACCGTTGCAGGCGAGAACCACACCAACAATATTCTTACCAATATCGTGAACATCGCCTTTTACAGTTGCCAGTACTATTTTCTTTTGTTCTGTCCTATGTGAATCCATTGCTTGTGCTTCGAGGTAGGGTTCCAAAACCTTTACAGCCTGTTTCATTACGCGCGCACTTTTAACAACCTGGGGCAGAAACATTCGGCCTGTACCAAAAAGATTGCCCACCTCGCGCATTCCATCCATCAATGGCCCCTCAATTACACTGATAGGCGATTTTAGCTTGTTGTAGGCTTCCTCCACATCAACCCGAATAAACTCATCGGTTCCCTTGATAAGTGAGTGCTTAAGCCTTTGCTCAACGGGTAGTAAACGCCAGTCGTCGGTTTTGTGATGCTGCAGGTCAGTTTCTTCAAGCTTACTGGCATAGGCCAAAAGCCTTTCGGTTGCGTCGCGCCGGCGATTTAGCACTAAGTCCTCAGTGAGTTTAAGTAAATTTGGTTCAATATCGGTGTAAACCATCAGCAGCGATGGGTTTACAATACCCATATCCATACCTGCCTGAATGGCGTGGTAAAGGAATACCGAGTGAATGGCCTCCCTTACCAGGTTGTTGCCCCTGAACGAGAATGAAAGGTTACTAACGCCACCGCTAACTTTGGCGTAGGGTAGGTTCTGTTTTATCCATTTAATGGTTTCAATAAAGCTAACGGCTTGTGTTGAATGTTCAACCATGCCTGTTCCAATGGCAAGGATATTTGGGTCGATAATGATATCCTCAGGCGAAAAGCCAACCTTTTCGGTTAAAATTCGGTAGCTACGTTCGGCAACGCGGCAGCGGTGCTCGGTAGTAACAGCCTGCCCGCTTTCGTCGAAAAGCATCACAACCACTGCGGCGCCATACCGTTTAATAACTTTTGCCCTACGGGCAAACTCCGTTTCACCCTCTTTCAAACTTATTGAGTTTACTAAGCTTTTCCCCTGAGTGCATTTCAGCCCTGCCTCAATTACATCGAAACGCGATGAATCAATCATTACAGGAATACGGGCAACGTCGGGTTCCGATGCTATCAGGTTTAGGAATTCAGTCATCGCTCTTGGAGCATCAATTAGGGCGTCGTCCATGCAAATGTCAATAGCCTGGGCGCCACCCTCAACCTGTTCACGGGCAACCGAAAGGGCCTCGGCATACTTACCTTCGGCTATCAAGCGGGCAAACTTTTTTGACCCTGCCACATTGGTTCGCTCGCCAATGTTGATGAAATTGCTTTCGGGTCTTATCTCAAGCAATTCCAAACCGCTTAGTCGAGTATGGCGTGGAATTTCTGGTATAATCCTGGGTTTATAGCGTTGGGCCAGGTTGGCAACAAGCTCAATGTGCTTGGGTGTGGTTCCGCAACATCCTCCTACAATGTTTACCAGCCCATTGGCTAGCATTTGCTCAACAATTTCAGCCATTTCCTGCGCCGATTGGTCGTATTCCCCAAACTGATTTGGTAGCCCGGCATTGGGGTGTGCGCTTACAAAAAATGGTGTAATAGCCGAAAGTTCCTCGACAAACGGATACATCTGTTCTGCGCCAAAGGCGCAGTTCAAGCCAATGCTTAGTAGCGGGAAGTGCGATACAGAGCAGACAAATGCCTCAAGGGTTTGCCCGGTAAGCAATCGTCCCCCGTTATCGGCTATGGTTGCCGACACCATAACAGGAATATCGATACCTCTGCGTTCAAGTATCTCTGAAATGGCAAACAGCGCAGCTTTGGCGTTAAGGGTATCGAATATGGTTTCAATTAGCAGGATATCAACCCCACCATCAATAAGCGTTTCAGCTTGCTCTGTGTATGAGTTTACAAGCTGGTCAAAGGTTACTGCACGGTAGCCAGGACGCTCCACATCGGGCGACATGCTGGCAGTACGGTTGGTTGGCCCTATGGAACCGGCTACAAATCGCGGTTTTTGCGGATTGGCATTACTGAACTCATCGGCAATGGAACGGGCAAGCCTGGCTCCGGCTAGGTTTAGCTCGTAAACCATCTGCTCCAAACCGTAGTCCGATTGCGAAATGCGTGTGGAGTTAAAGGTGTTGGTTTCAATTATGTCGGCTCCAGCCTCAAGGTAGGCACGGTGTATCTGCCCTATCACATCGGGGCGGGTAAGGTTAAGCAGGTCGTTGTCGCCCTTAAGGTTTACCGGGTGATTCTTGAGAATATCGCCTCTAAAATCCTCCTCCTTTAGTCTGTACCTTTGAATCATGGTGCCCATGGCACCATCCAGCACCAGTACCCTGCTTTTCAGTAACTCCCTAAAAACTGTTGTTTTTTCCATAAAATCAATGTTCAGAATGCATCAACAATTGGTTGGTAATCATCAGCACAAGTTACCTTGCTTGATAGTGCCTTGTCAATAGGGTTAAACCTAAAGTTACCGGTAAAAGCAAGAAACAGGTTTAACTTTGGAAGCAACTCCTTTACTCTGATAAGTTCATTGAGTTTTACCCATGCTATTTCCCATCGGTAATCGGTGGCGAAATGTTGTTCTGTAACCTTGCGTTCCCCAAAAATACTGACATCAGTTAGGTTGTGGTATCGGATATAGAGCTCCAGCTCAACGTCTGTTGAATAGGCTGGTGGCGTAAAGTATTTTTGCTTTTTATACTCGTAACGGTAGTTATGGAAGCGAGCTGTAATGTCGCTCAGCACAGCCGAACCGGTTGGGTATCCGCCCGCACCCTTACCAAACATGAATTGCCGGTCGTAGTATTGTCCCTCAACAACCACCCCGTTAAACTCATTCTCAACATTATAGATATAATCCGAGGGTTCTACCAGTGTTGGGATAACAAAAAGTGTAAAGTAGTCGGCATTTAGCTTTTGTAGCTGAGCAACCAGCTTGAACTTTTTCCCCTTTTCGCGGGCAAACTGTATGTCGTAAGCCTTAAGATTGTTTATGCCATAGCAAAAGGCATCGCTAGGGTGAACGTATGTACCAAATCCATGCACGGCAAGTATTATCAGCTTATAGAGTGCATCGAATCCTAGCACATCAAAATCGGGGTTGCTTTCGGCAAAACCCAGTTCCTGTGCTTGTTTTAGCGCCCAATGATAATCTACCCCTTGGCTGAATACGTTGGAAAGGATATAGTTTGTTGAGCCATTAAGGATGCCACGAATCGATTTTAAAAGGTCGTTGTCGTAGTATTCTTCAAGGTTCCGAATTACAGGTATACTCCCACATGCTGAAGCATCGTAAAGCAAAGCCGCTCCCGTTTCATGCTGTATGGCAATTAGTTCCGGAAGATGGTGTGCCAGCATGGTTTTGTTCCCTGAAACCACACTCTTGCCTCTAAGTAACGCCGATTTTACTATGTGGTATGCTTCATCGGCGTTATCGATAAGTTCAACAATCAGGTTAATTTCCTCATCGTTAATTATATCCGCAGCATTGTAGGTAATTAATTCGTGTGGAACCTCCCTGTTTTTATGGCGTTGCTTAACACAGATGCGCTTTATGTATGCTTTGCTCTTTGGAATTTCAGCAATTACGTGGTAAAGCGCATTGCCCACATTGCCAAGTCCGAAAAGACCAATAACCTGTTGGTTTACTCCGTTTGACTTTGAGTTTTTACGTGTATTTGTGATTGTTAAAGTTTCCATTTCTGTTGATTTTTTAAAGGTTGATGAATTCGCTGATAATTGATGTTAGCTGTTGGTACTCAATCAGAAATCCATCGTGGCAGAACTGGGAGTGAATTTCGCGGTAAACCGCGCTTGGGATGTGGTCTGCAATGAAATGTTGCTCCTCAACTGGGAAAAGTATATCGCTATCGATACCCACAACCAGTGTTCGTGCTTTTATTGAGTTTAACGCCGCTTCATTGCTTACCCTACCTCTGCCCATGTTATGGCTATCGAGCATTAGGCTCAGGGCGAAATAGGAGTAGGCGTCAAACCGCTTAACCAGTTTATCGCCCTGGTAGTCCTGGTATGTGCAGGCTTTAAAGTCCGATAGCTGATTTGGGTCACTATCTTGTTGGGTTAGGTTGTAGCTGCTGCGTCCGCGGTAGCTAAGCAGCGCAATGCTACGCGCTGCTTTAAGCCCTGCTTTACCTCCGTTTGGATTAGCACCGTCAAAGGTTCCATCGGCAAGTATGGCAAGCCGTTGCGTTTGGCTGAATGCTTTAACCCAAGGCGAAGCCTGGGCAGCAGTGGCAATCAGTATAAGATTCTCGGTTGTGCCGGGATACATACATTCCCATTCCATGGCCTGGAATCCGCCAATTGAACCGCCGGTTAATACCCATATCTTGTCAATACCAAGGTACTCTTTAAGGATTTGGTGCGCAGTAACCACATCGCGGAAGGTTACTAACGGAAAGCTCCTGAGGTAAGGTTTGCCTGTTTTAGGGTTAACGCTCATAGGCCCGGTTGAACCATAGCATGAGCCAATGATGTTGGCGCACACCACAGTGTATTTTTCAGGGTCGAACAACCTACCTTGTCCAACCATCTCGGGCCACCAGTCGGCCGGATTGCTGTTGGCCGTAAAGGCATGGCAAATCCAAATAACTCTCTCGGGATTTTTTTGAATATCGCCTAGTATATGGTAACGAATGTTTACATCGTATAGCACTTCGCCACATTCAAGTTGGAGTGTTTTAAGTTCCAGGTTGCCTTCCGTTACTTTCATGTCGGTTTTTTTTAAAAGATTTCTGCCACAATGTATTAAATTGCTTTGAGTTAGCTAAAGGTTTTTTGAAAGGCCTGTTCAAAGTCGGCAATAATATCGTTGATGTGCTCAATGCCAACCGAAACCCTAAGTAGGTTTGGCAACACGCCCGCTGCAAGGCGTTCCTCTTCACTAAGCTGTTGGTGAGTTGTAGCAGCGGGTTGGATAATCAACGTTTTGGCATCGCCAACATTAGCAAGATGGCTAACAAGCTTAAGGCTATCGACAAACGTTTGGGTTTGCTCCAGGTTACCCTTGAGTGTAAATGTCAATACTCCCCCAAAGCCATTTTTAAGGTATTTTTTTGCTTGAATGTGGTTTGGGTCATCGGGTAGTCCGGGGTAGCAAACCCTTTCAACATGCCTGTTTGTTTTGAGCCACTTGGCAAGCGCAAGGGCATTGCTGCAATGCCTTTCCATGCGCAGCGATAAAGTTTCAATTCCTTGTAATATTTGAAAAGCATTGAAAGGGCTGATGGCTGGGCCAAAATCGCGTAACCCTTCAACCCTTGCCCTAATGGCAAATGCAATGTTCCCATGAGGGCTATCCTCGCCAAATGCAGTCCAGAATACTAACCCATGGTAACCCTCCGATGGCTCCGAAAACTGTGGAAATTTTCCGTTTCCCCAGTTAAAGTTGCCGGCATCAACTATGACACCACCCATGCTGGTTCCGTGTCCTCCTGCCCATTTGGTTATTGATTCCACAACAATGTTAGCCCCCCATTCAATGGGTCTGCAAAGGTAACCAGCACCTGCAAAGGTGTTATCAACAATTAGTGGGATTTGGTGTTGGTTTGCCAGGGTTGTAAGTGCCTTAAAATCGGGGATGTTAAAGCTTGGGTTTCCAATGGTTTCAACGTAAATGGCTTTGGTTTTACTATCAATCAAGCATTCAAAATCTTCCGGTTTAAGGCTTTTTGCAAGCCTTGCCTCAATGCCCAGGCGTTTAAGGGTGACCTTAAACTGGTTATGGCTTCCGCCATACAGGTAGGGAGAGCTTACGAAATTATCGCCTGACTCCATAATGTTGGTAAGCGCTATAAACTGCGCAGCATGCCCCGACGATACCACCACAGCCGATTTGCCTCCCTCTAGCGCAGCAAGCCGTTGCTCAAGTACATCGGTTGTAGGATTGCTTAACCGTGTGTAAATATGCCCAAACTCCTTTAAGGCAAAAAGGTTTGCCCCGTGCTCTGAATCCCGGAAAAGGTACGATGTGGTTTGATATATAGGTACAGCCCGCGAAAGCGTGTTTGTATCCACCCCTTGCCCTGCATGAACCTGCAGGGTGTCAAAATGATATGTATTGTTCATTGTCTCAATATTTTTATTGGAAATGGTAAAGTGTGAGATTTTTGCCTATATACAGGCAATTGTTTAGCCCGCCGCAAACGGCATGCAGGCTAAAACCAATAGGTTTTATGAATTAGCTATTGCGCGCAGGGGCGCATTCGCATTGAAAGAGAGTGGGAAAGCCTAAAAAGTAAATTGTTTAGCGCAAAAGAACTGATTGCGCATAATTCAATACTGTTGAGATGTTTACTTTGCATAACATCAGAGTTTAGAGTTATAATTACCCTCTCGGGTCAGGTTTTAGCACCTTGCCTTTTGGGGGGCAGGTTGCTAGAGCTTCATTGAGCCTGTTCTCTCCGCTCTTCTCTATAATTCAAACCCTTCTTTATCTAAAAAGAATGGCATTCGATGGCAACAAATATATAAAAAATTCTATTTATGAAATTTATGGCGGTAAAACTTATATTAAATTTTGAATTGATTAAATGTGGTAAACTATTAATAGTAGGTTGACATCAGGAATGGGATAAAGTTACTTTTTCGAACCCTTTGTCCTAATAAAAATCATAGCAATAGCAGTGGTTAAAATTCCCATTACCAATGCACCAATAGCACTCTGAATAGCAAAATTTTTGTAGTTGAAAAAGGCTTCAGCTTCGGCAACAGACTTGTAATAACCCAATTCCACAGAACGTTTTATAACATTTGGGAAATACTCGGGTGAAATCACATACGATATTATCCACTGGGTTAAGGGGCTTAAAATCGCAATGAATAGGGAGAGCACAATACCAGTAATTAAGCCATTCAGGTAGCTCATGTTGCCATGAAAGAAATTTTGTTTTTTATCCTTTAATGCCAGAACCATTACAGCTATAGCCGGAATAGCAAAAAGATTTGTGAGGTAATACTGGTAATCAATATATTTCCCGTGTAACCCCGATACCTTTTCAAGCAACATCCAAGCCAAGGTCATTAGCGAAAATATTAATGCCCACTTGGCTTCAATTCGGAATCTCCCCATGTTTTACTAGATTATGGTTTGTTTGAACAAGTTCTTTGAGTAAACCCAGCAAGAATCAAAGCATTCCATTATGGCCTTGTCTTTTGGAAGGCAGTGGAATCGTTAAAACTAATCTTTTCGTACTTTGGTTTTACCACTTCCCGGCCTTCGCTCGAAATAAAACCCCAAAGGCCATCGCGTTCCACAAGAGCCCAACCCCTTTGCACCTGGTCAAAAGGCATGATCTGAGTGTACTGTGGTTTAATGACTTCCTTGCCCTCGGAGTTAATAAATCCCATGTAGTTGTCGCGCTGTACTAACGCCCAACCCTTTTGGTACTCGTTAAACTGACTGATTTTTGAGTATTGTGGTTTAACTATTTCTCTCCCTTCGCCATTGATAAAGCCAAGAAAACCATCCTTTTCAACCAATGCCCAATCCTTTTGGTATTCGCCAAACGGATGCACCTTCTGGTACTGGGGTTTTAGAACTTCCCTTCCATCGAGCGATATAAAGCCAATTAATCCATCTTTCTCAACCATGGCTAGGTTTTTGTAGAACTCGCCGATAGGGTAAATTTTACTATAAATTGGCTTGATAATTTCACGACCTTCAACCGATATGAATCCAAACTTACCGTTCACCTCTACCATTGCCCATCCGCGGTTAAAGTCACCAAAGGGGTATATTTTTGTGTATTGGGGTTTGATAATCTCTTTGCCCTCGGCCGAGATAAATCCGAAAAATCCATCCTTTTCAACCATTGCCCACCCCCGCTGAAATTCATCGAAAGGATGAATACGTGTGTATTGTGGCTTAATAATCTCCTTGCCGGTGCTGGAAATAAATCCAAATGAGCCACCCTTTTCCACCAAAACCCAGTCGTTGGGGTATGGCCCTTTAGGTTGCCGCTTTTTACCCCCGGCTTGCTGCCCATGTACAAAACTAAACGCCAAAACAGCAATTAGTGCGAGTAGATATTTTTGCATAGCCAACATATTAATGTTAGGGCACAAGTGTAAATACTTGCTTCACTATCATACAAACCTACATGATTTTTCTTAAAATTCATATAGGTTGATAAAAAAGTAGGCAAAGTATAAGCATTTTGCGTTTGAAATCAGTAAACTTCGAAAATCAATTTCCATCACAATCTATTAAAAAGGTAGATTTAAGATTTAAAATTTAAGAACTCACTTGTTAATACACGTCTTTCGACACGCATATTATTCCGCCCTAAAAGGATAAATCACATTAGACCAGGGTTTTAACCCAGGGTATTGTGGTAATCAAAATTTTAGGCGATGCACGCAATGCTTTTTCCAAAGAGCAACGCTGAATTGTTGCATCGCAACAGAAGAACATTCCAAAGAGCAAAAAGTAAATAAGAGAATGAAGGCACAAAGAGATGCTTCGGCGAGCTCAGCTTGACAATAGTTTCACGAACAACGAACACCGTTTCCAGCCCTGTAGGGGCGTAATATTTGTAACACCATGGCTAATCCCTCAAGTATAGCGATGCACGCTATGATACTACAAAGAGCAATATTGAAACGTTGCATCGCAACTGAAATGCATGGCAAAGAGCGATTTACATGTTCTTGCTTGTCTTGATACAAGAAAGAACCAAAGAAGATCAAGGCTGAAAAGCGCGAACCGATGGGTGCCCCGGGGGTGGAACTTCCACGCGATACTATTCGCCACGCCTGCGGCGTGACTCATGTGGTATCGCTTACTAAGCCCACCGCCACGTTCCACCCCCGACCCATTGCTGAGTCAGGCTTTTATGCCACTACTTGCTTCTTCCGCTACATTCCACCTCAGGGAATAGGGCTGGGGGAGAAGCCGTTTTCTACATTTAACCTAGACGCCCCCTCTAAATCTCCCCTGAAAGGGAGACTTTAGCCTTGCAATAAGGTTTCCTAATTGCATCACTCCTCTCCTTTCAGGAGAGGGGAGGGGGTGAGGTCAATTTCACGAACAACGAGCAACTAACAACGAACAACGTCTTAAACCCCGTAGGGGCGTAATTTAGTTTTTACTGAAATAACAAATCTTCAATGTCTTACTTTGAGGCTTTGAACTTAGGAACTATTCTGTGCTTTGTTCCTTGCTCGTAGGAGTATGCTGCTTCAATAAGTGTTGACTCACACCAGGCGCGCCCAATAAACGAGATACCAACAGGCAAACCATCAATATTCCCCATTGGAACGGTAATGCTTGGGTAACCAGCCATAGCTGCATACGAAGTGTTACCACCTATGTAATTATCACCTAAAATCAAATCGGTTTTCCATGCAGGCGAACCTGTTGGAATTATGAGTAGGTCAAGTTTGTTTTCGTCCATCACTTTATCAATTCCATTCTGCCTTATACCTTTTTGCATGGTTTCAAGTGCCTTTATATATTCAGGCGAGTTTAGGTCACCTTTGCCTTGAGCAAGTTCAAGCAGATGTTGGTCAAAGTGGCGTAGTTCAATAGTGTCCGTACGGTTAAAAGAAATTAACTCCTCTAAGCTCTTAATTGGTGCTTTTTCGCCTAAACCGGCAAAGTAGCGGTTAAGCCCATCCTTAAACTCATAGAGCAATACCTGAAATTCTGCACTGTTTACTTCTTGAGGTATGGGCAGGCTAACCTCAAACACCTCGGCTCCAAAACGGCGCAAATCGCTTATGGCCTTGCTCATGAGCGTGTCAACCTTATGGTGAAAGCCCGATGCATTGGTAATAAATCCAATACGTTTTCCCATTAGCCCGTCAAGTCGGAGGAACTGTGTGTAGTCGTTATAAAACCTGGCGTTAGGGTCAAGTGTTTTTGGGTCGTTTGGATCGGGGCCAACCATTGCTCCAAGGCAGTAGGCCACATCGGAAACCGAACGGCACATGGGGCCTGGTGTGTCCTGGGTGAACGAGATGGGAATTATCCCGCTGCGGCTAATAAGCCCAACTGTGGGCTTTAGGCCCACAATCCCGTTGTTGTTCGACGGGCACATGATTGAACCATCGGTTTCAGTGCCAATGGCAAATGCACAAAGGTTAGCCGATACGGCCACGCCCGACCCCGAACTCGACCCACAGGGGTTTCTGTCAAGTTCGTATGGGTTTCGGGTTTGCCCACCAACTCCGCTCCATCCGCTCGACGAACGACTCGCCCTAAAGTTAGCCCATTCGCTCAGGTTTGCTTTGGCTATTATTACTGCACCGGCTTCGCGAAGTTTTGCAGCAATCCAGCTATCGCGTCCAACGAAGGAGTTCCTTAAAACCGTTGCACCGGCAGTGGTTGGCATGGAGTCGCGTGTATCAATGTTATCCTTTAGGATTACAGGTATTCCATGAAGTGGGCCACGAACCTTGCCTTGTGCTAATTCCTTATCTAATTCCCTGGCTATTTTTAGCGCATCGGGGTTGATGGCTATAACCGAGTTCAGGCAAGGACCTTCTTTATCAAGGAGTTCAATGCGCTTCAGATAGTCGTTTACAACCTTCTCCACGGTAAAGCGCTTTTCGCGATAACCGTCCTGCAGCTGTTTTATGGTAATTTCTTCTAGGTATGCAGTGCTGTCAATATCTGACGAGCCTTGCCTTTGGCACGATACAAGTGTCGCTGCAACAGCTATTATTAATATGATTTTGATTTTCATGGTATTTTGTTTTTGGCAATCGAAATTTAGTGAAAAAAATAAAGGCAGTCAATTAGGGACTGCCTTTATTGTAATACTGTAATAGGAACTACTTACTGAAGAGTGTTTTTTCGCTGATTTTTACTAGTTTGCCGTATTTGGCAAGGCTCTTCATGTCGATATTCTTTTCATCGCCAACAATCATGTAAACAACAGGGTTGTTTTTCATGCGATCCTTGTAGAATTCATCAATATTTTCCCATGTTAAACCCCGGTAAATTGGTAGTTTAATAATTAGTGGATCAACCGGAAAGCCTCTTTTTCTCCACACATCAACAGTTGATGCAATATTGCGGAAGTTTGGTCGGCTGGTTTGTGCCGATAGCTCCAGGTGGCTTTTAATCATCTCAATACGTTCAGGTTTTGCTGGCATTTGCCTGATAAGAGTATCGAGGGTTTCCATGGCAATAAGCGTTTTATCGGACTGGGTTCCAACATAACCAATAAAGTTAACCGGTTTACCCTTTTCTAGCGGGTAGCGGAACGAGCCACCTGTAGCGTATGCCAGTGAGCGATATTCGCGTATTTCCTGAAGCATTAAGCCGGAAAAACCTCCGCCAAAGTAGTCGTTAAAGGCATCGATGTATGCAGCATCACCAATTTCAAAGGGTTTGCCATTAATAAATACAAACATCTTGCTTTGACGTGCCTTTGGTTTATTGACAAAAAGGATGGTGTTTTCGGTGTACTGTTTAGCAGGTTTATCGAGGGGTGTTGTGTCAACCACTGGGCTTGAGGAGAGTGGTAAGTAGCTGGCTATTATATCGGAAATTTTATCGGCACTGGTATTACCGCAATAGCTTATGGTGGCAGTATAACCAGCCGCTTGCTTAAAAGCATCAACCAGCTCTTGGGCTTTAAGCTTTTTTACACTGCTCATGGATAACCGTTTGGTATAGTAGGATTCATCGCCATATAACCCATATTCAACTAGTGCATCGGCCACGTTGTCGGGTTCGGAGCGTTCCATCTTACGCGTTGCCTTCTCGTTGGCCACAATTGTTTTAATTTTTGATTGTTCAAGTTTGGGGTCGCTAAGCAGTAAGCCAACAAGTTTGAGTGTGGGTTCCAGGTTGCTTTCAATACCATTAATGGTTATAGTAGTTTTATTTTCATTAGCCCAGATGCTATACGATGAGCCTAACTTGGCAAATTCAGTTTTCAGTGCGTTTACATCGTATTCGCCTGCTCCGGCTAAAGCCATACCCTGTGTAGCAAATCCAAGCAATGGCAGTGAAGCTTTACCTACTTTAAACTCAATACTCAATGAGAAAATATCGTTCTTGGGGTTTTCAACGCATTGGAGCCTATGCCCACCGGCAAGTTCAACCACTTTCAAATCTTTTTCAAAATCAATGAATTTAAAGTTAGGGGTGCGAATAGGGAGCGAGTCGAAATGCTGGGCATAAGCGCTTCGGGCTTTTGTATTTGAGAGTAGGGGCTTGAAGTCGGGCTTGGCTATCTTTTCCTTTTTGGGGAAGCCCATTTTGGAGTAAAAGGCAAGGTAGTTAGGGCCAAAAACCTCGTTTGCAATAGCTACAATATCGGCTTTGGTTATCGATTTTACCTTTTCGGGGTAGGTGAGTGCCTCATCAATACTTTTACCTTGGGTGAAGGCTTCGCTGAGGGTTAATGCTCTGTTCTGAATGTTTTCGAGTTTTGTGTTTGTGTTACGGTAAATTTCAAGCTTTATTGCTTCCAACAGGCTCTCGTCAAATTCTCCTTTTTTAAGCTTTTCAATTTCAGAGAGAACCAATTTTTCGGCATCTTCAAGTTTTTGGCCAACCACCTTGGGAACAACAATAAAGATTATTGCTCCATGGTCGTAGTATGGCATCATCATGGCTTGAGCTGCAAGCAATTTTCCATCGAGCGTTAGCTTGTCCAGTAAACCGGTAGAGTAGCTGTTGTTAAGTAATCGGGTAGTAACATCGAGCAAGGGCTTACGGGGATCGGTAGCGTTTGGAGCGCGATAACCAAGTATTGCAAGCTTTATAGGACTAAGTTTCGCCTCGTGGAATTCGCGTCCGTTAAAGGGAGCCTCATCCCATTTTCGAGGTTCAGGCAGTTCACGGGGCTGCCATTTGCCAAACTTTTCTTCAATGGCGGGAATAACTTCTTCGGAATTAAAATCGCCCGATAGGATTAGGGCCATGTTGTTGGGCACATAGTATGTTTTGAAAAACTCATACATTTTGGTAAGCGAAGGATTCTTTAAGTCCTCAATGCTTCCTATCAGGGTTTGTTGTCCATAAGGGTGATTTTTGAAAAAATATTTCTGGAATTCCTCTAGTAAACGGGTCTGGAACTGATCGTTGTAAAGGTTTTTCTCCTCATAAACCACTTCGAGTTCTGCCTGAAAACCTCTAAATACGGGTTCAGTGAACCGATGGGCGTATAGGTCGAGCCAACGTTCCACCTGGCTTGCCGGAAATTTGTTGTAGTATAGGGTGTAATCAGGACCTGTTCCGGCATTAATTAGGGTTGAACCCATTTCATTCAGCAGGTTATTCATCTCGTTGGGTATGGCGAATTTGTTTGCCTCAACGGACTCTTCGTTTATCGCTTTCTGAATTAATGCTCTTTTTTCGGGATCTTTGGTTTTGCCAAGCGAATCGTAAAGCTGAAATATCCTGTCGATATGTGGTTTCTCCTTTTCCCAGTCAATGGTTCCCAGCGTGGTTGTCCCCTTAAAAAGCATATGTTCCTGGTAGTGGGCCATGCCGGTAGCATCGGCGGGGTCGTTCTTGCCGCCAGTTTTCACTGCAATCAGGCCAAACACTTCGGGTTGGTCGTGTTGTTCATCAAGTATAACGGTTAATCCGTTGGGCAAGGTAAATTGCCTGATTGTTTGGGTTTGAGCAAATGACTGTAACGCAATGGCAATAAGTGCAAATGCAATAATTTTTTTTAAAAATTTCATAGTTTTAAATGGTTTACGTTTATTGGTTAGCCTATGGATTTTGTTATTTGTAAAGATAAAAAAATCTTACTTAGCTGACTGACTGTTTAAGATTTTGCTTTTTAACGGCGTTATTATTCCCCCAAAAAAACAAAACCGGAAAAGTTCAGAGATGAACTATTAATCCGGTTTTGCTTAAAATAAGTTATCTAGGTTTTAATGTTTCTATTGTCACACAAAAGACATCCTTTTACCCTTTATCCTTTATCCTTTATCCTTATCTATCTTACTCAATCACGGTTACCCATCCATGCTTATCTTCAAGCTCGCCGTATTGAATTCCAACAAGGGTTTCGTAAAGTTTGGTTGAGATTTGGCCGGGCTTACCATCCTTGCAGAATGTGTAAACCTTCCCTGTTTCCAAATCCTTGATCTCCCCAATTGGTGAAATGATTGCAGCGGTTCCGCATGCTCCAACCTCTTCAAAAGTTTCAAGTTCCTCAACAGGAACAGGGCGGCGTTCAACCTTCAAGCCCATATCCTCGGCAAGCTGAATAATGCTCTTGTTAGTAATGGAGCCTAGTATTGATGTTGATTTTGGGGTGATGTAGGTGTTGTTCTTGATACCAAAGAAATTGGCAGCACCTATTTCATCAATATACTTCTTCTCCTTTGCATCAAGATACATTGGTGAACTGTATCCTGCTTTGCGGGCTTTCTCTACCCCCCGAAGACTGGCTGCGTAATTTCCACCTACCTTAAAGGTACCAGTACCAAGTGGGGCTGCTCGGTCGCTATCGCGAACAATGGCAATTTTAACAGGGTTGAAGCCTTCCTTAAAGTATGGTCCTACAGGAGTAACAAACACAACAAACATGTACTCCTTAGCAGGCCGAACGCCAACCTCGGCACCAGAGCCAAATAGCAAAGGCCTAATGTAAAGCGATGCCCCAGTTCCGAATGGCGGTACAAACTCCTCGTTCAGCTTTACGGCTTTAACCACGGCTTCGTAAAAAAGTTCTTTGGGCACAGGTGCCATTAAAATCCCTTCAGCTGAGTGTTGAAGCCGCTGGGCGTTCTCATCCCATCTGAAAAGACGAATTTTCCCATCTTTGCCACGGTAAGCCTTCATGCCCTCAAAGGCCTCTTGGCCGTAATGCAGGGCCGTAGCGGCCATGTGAATGTTAATATATTCTGAATCCGATACCTCAAGGCTGCTCCATTTGCCATCCTTGTAATAGCATCGAACGTTATACTTGGTTTTAACGTAACCAAACGGAAGGTTCTTCCAGTCTAAATTTTGCATGATTCCAACAGTTTAATGAATTGGACATATTGTGATATGACAAAGTTAAAGCAAATCTGTTTTAATCGCTTCATATTTTTAGATATTTTACAATAAAAAGGTTTAAAATGTAAGTTTGACTCGTAAAACGGTAATAATTTGAAAGATACATTTCGGTTATGTAAAAAAAACGCACGCAATCATTCAGCGCGCGTTAATTTGGGTAGGAGTGTATTAGGAATAATTGAAACCAGCAATGCCTGTTTTTTATAACAAAATCATGTGTGTTATTTTTTAGGATATGACTCGGAATGACAAGTAGCGTTGTTCGTGATTCGTTATTCGTAAAAAGAACCTTTTGTATTAACCTCTTCTAAATTTTATCCATTATCCTTCTTGATAACAGGGGGTTTCGCTTATTGTTCAATCCCATTTAACGGCTCACGTTTAACGGTTCACGCTTTACCCTTTATCCTTTATCCTTTATCCTTTATCCTTCGTCATAATCCTTGCCCCTCCGGCCAAACCGATGCTTGCACCTGTGCAATATGTACCTTGCGGAGTAAGAACATGCAGAGTCGCGATTGCCCTATGCCTCCCCCAATGCTTTGTGGAAGTTTACCGTTTAGTAGCAAGCTATGGTAGTGCAATTTACTTCGATGCTCTAAGCCTTGCATCTGCAGCTGTAACTTTAGGGCTGCACTGTCCACCCTAATTCCCATCGAAGAGAGTTCAAGGGCTATTCCTAGTGGCTTGTGCCAAACAAGAATATCGCCATTTAGACCTCTGTATCCATCGGGGCGGAGTGTTGACCAATCATCGTAATCGGGGGCTCTTCCATCCGATGGTTTACCATCGGACAACGGGTATCCAATCCCTTCGATGCAAACTGCTCCAAACTGTTTGCATATAACATTCTCTCTCTCACGCGACGATAGAGTTGGGTACATTGCCTCCAATTCTGCCGAATGAACAAAATGAATGCTCTTGGGTAGTTCGGGAGTAATCCCATCGACGTGAGTGGCAACCACCATTTCCATTTCGCAGATGGCTTCATAAATAGCATTAACTGTTTTACGGAAGTATTCCACGCCTCTTTCCGAAGTATCGATACGTTTTTCCCAGTCCCACTGGTCAACGTAAACTGAGTGAATTGCATCGGGGGTTTCATCGGGCCTTAGTGCATTCATATCGGTATATATTCCGCTACCACTGGGTAATTCCAAACGGGCAAGTGTTAATCGCTTCCATTTCGCAAGAGATTGAACAATTTCAATTCGTTTGCCAATGGAATTGGCGGTAAAACTTACGGGCTTTTCAATTCCGTTTAAATCGTCGTTAATGCCAAGACCAGCCTCAACTATAAGCGGTGCGGTTACCCGTCGCAGGTTTAGCTTTTTTGCCAGCAGCTTTGGAAAGGTCTCCTTGATTAGGGTGATAGCGTCCTCGGTTTCAACCGAACGGCAAATGTCGCCTGTAAGTGTTTCAAAAACTTTTGATTCCATGGTTATATTATTTTGGTTAGTGTTGATAGTTTGAAGTTTGAAAAAAGAATGCCCTTCGCGGAATTACCGGGAAGGGCAGGGTAAAGCATAACCATTCCCGGGGGGTGGCGGACGATTATTGTTGTTATTATTTACTCTTTGCAGCATATGGAATGTGTTAAACAAAAAAGGCCTTCCTGTTTTTTTAGGAAGGCCTTGAACTAGTATTGTATCTTGCTCACCAAACGCCAAAACCTTCCCGTTTCAACAGGTTATTGTTGAAATTGGAATTATTATTGGCTTTGGAGTATCGAATCATTTTAATTTCACATTTACACGTGCAATATCGAAAAAGAATATAACAAATGCAAATTTTTACTCTGGATTTTCTTTAGTTCTCTCTTGTGTCAAGGAATGAAAGAACGTGAAAATGGCTCTTTGCACTGCTTATCTGTTGCGATGCAACGTTTCAATTTACCTCTTTGGCATATGCATTGCGTGCATCGCAATTTATGAGAGTAGTTATTGGGTTACAAATATTAAGCCCCTACGGGGCTGGAAGCATTGTTCGTTGTTTGTGAAACGTTGTTCGTTGTTCGTGAAATTGACCTCACCCAAGCCTTTTTCCCTGATAAGGAATGGAGAGGAAGAAGCAAGAAGAGGCATAAAAGCCTGACCCGAAAATGGGTCGGGGGTGGAACGTGGCGGTGGGCATTGTAAGCGATACCAAATGAGCCACGCCGCAGGCGTGGCGAATAGTATCGCGTGGAAGTTCCACCCACGGGGTACCCATCGGGTCGGGCTTTTCAGCCTTGATTTTCTTTGGTTCTTTCTTGTATCAAGACAAGAAAGAACATGCAAACCGCTCTTTGCAATGCTTTACTTTTGCGATGCAACGCATCACCATTACTCTTTGGAAAAAGTATTGCGTGCATCGCCTATAATTTTGAATACCACAATACCCAGGGTTAAAACCCTGGGCTAATGTGATTTGCCCTTTTAGGGCGAATAATGTGCGTGTCGAAAGACGTGTGTTAACTAGTGAGTTCTTAAATCTTAAATAAATCGAGATTCCTCGACTAGCTCGGAATGACAAATAGCGTTGTTCGTGAAACGTTGCTCGTTGTTCGTGAATGCCATTCTGTTAAACACCGTGTTGCACTGTGTAACTCTGTGATACTTGCTGTTGCCTGTTTCATGATACGTTTGTCATGCTGAGCTCGCCGAAGCATCTCTTTGCACCTACAACTCTTCATTAATGAGATTCCTCGACATAGTCTATCCCGATATAATCGGGACTCGGAATGACAAATAGCGTTGTTCGTGAATCGTTGTTCGTAAAAGAACCTTGTGTATTTGTATTAACTCAGTCTAAACTTTATCCTTTGTGATTACACTAGGCAGTACATAATGTTCTATCCCGTTTAACGGTTCACGGTTCACGGTTCACGGTTCACGGTTCACGCTTTACCCTTTATCCTTTATCCTTTATCCTTTATCCTTTATCCTTTATCCTTTAACCTTGCTATCCCTTCAACCAACTCCTCGATTTCCAAATCGGAAAAACCCTTTTGCGAGGCAATTTCGTACAGGGTTCCCCAAACAGGCTCACCACAAATGATGCATACAATACCTTTCTCACGAAGAAACGATACAGCCTCTGGAACCTGTTCAACCAGCTCTTCAATGCTAATATCTTTCGTGATTTCCATTTTGGCTATTCGTTGTGTATAATCACCTCGTGCGTTAGTTTCATGCCTTTTTTATAGGCTGCGCTAACACCGCAGTACTTCTCGTCGCTGAGTTTAACAGCCTTGTTAACATTCTCAGGGTTGAGGTTGTTGCCCCAGAACTCGTATATAACCTTCATTTCAACGTAATGTTTTGGGTGCTCATCGGTTTGTAGGGCTTCAACGCTAACGCGGAATTTTTTTACATCTTCGCGCATCTTTTTAAGTATCGAAACCACATCCATTCCTGTGCACCCGGCAAGGGCAACCAGCATGAGGGGTTTAGGCCGCGGCCCACGGTTTGTACCTCCTACCTTTTCGTCGGCATCAATAATGAGTTTGTGGCCATTAACTTCAGTTTCAAAGGCCATGCCGTCTAGCCAATCGGCCTGAATGCTTATTTTATCCATAAATGTAGATTTTTTTAATATAACGTTACCAAAATTGATTTGTTCAAAGATAGCTAGTTTTATGGCTTTGTGTAATGTGTTCAATGGAGCGTTTTGTTTTTGGCGTTTGGAAAATAATCTAAGGTAAAAAAAATAGAGCCAGAGTTAACTCCGGCTCTATTTGGGGTTTAAGGGACTTTTTACTTTCTTCCTATGATAACCTTTTTGATTAAAGTATCGCCCTGGCTATTGGTGATTCGGATAAAGTACATTCCCGCTTGCAGCCTATTTACATTAAACCTTTGGGTAAAGCTATTGGATTGAATAATTTCAACCTGTTCAACCGTTAAGCCTGAAGGTGCGATGAATTCAATCTTGTAGTTGCTGGTTCTATCACCATCAACCTGAATGTATAGCTCATCGTTTGCAGGATTGGGATATATGGAGACTCTATAAGGGGTATCAGTAATTGTTTCAGCGCTAACCGGCCACCAAACAACAACAGTATCGGAAGCAATACATCCGTGCGAATCAGTTACCCTTAACCAGTACTTGCCCCACTGTCCGTTTGAGATGGTTATGGTGGGGCTGGTTGCACCAGTGTTCCAAAGGTAGGTTACACCACCTATGCCTGATTGTAATTCGTATGGAAGTGAATGTTTAATTGTGTCGGAGCCAAAGTCAAAGCTTGGCAACTCCCAAACATTCACAGTAAAATCGGTTGAATCGCCATTGTCGCCTGCTATGGTTGTGAAACAGGTGAAGTTAAATTCACCAGTGCTAAGGGCTATTGGTGTGCTAAATTTAAACTGCACGGTGCCGTTTTGCGGTAGATTCGATGTGAATGTATACTGCTCTTTAACGGGTGTTGAGGTGCCAATGTAGTAGTTGACATAAATCGTCTCACCCGTTGTGAAGGTTTTTGTCCCGCGGTTTAGGAGTTCTACCTTAACGGAATCGGTTTTGTTGTCGTAGCACTTATCAGCTGGCGAAAGCAGGCTCGATACAATTATGTCAAGGGTTTCCAGGTAAGTTATATAAACCTCATCGTAGCCATGGCAGCCATTATTGTCGGTAACGGTAACCGAGAAAAGCCCTGTTTCGGTAACGGTAAATGTTTGGTTAGTGGAGTTATCTTGCCACAGGTAAGTAACAAATCCGCTTCCTGCATCAAGGGTTAAAGGCTCGGTTGTTGAGCGGTTGGGCCCTAAATTAACTACAGGGAGTGAATGAACAGTAATGTCAACATTAGTGCTATTGCTGCAGCCATTTGCATCAGTATAGGTGTAGGTTAAGGTATGGGTGCCGGCGCCAGCGTTCGATGCATTAAAGGTAGTAGTATTGGTTCCGGGACCACTGTAAATACCTCCTGATGGGTTGCCGCCAGAAAGGGTAAATTCAGGTTCATCGAAGCATACGTCATCCAGAGGATCGTGGGTAACAGTTGGTAAAGGATTTATACCTATTACAATAGTGTCGCGCTTTGTGCAGCCATGGGTATCGGATACCTCAGCCCAGTATAGACCGGCAGTTGAAACATCTATTGTTTGGGTGGTGGCACTGGTGCTCCACAGGTACGATGAAAACCCTGCACCTGCATCGAGTGTGTGGGTTGTACCCTGGCAGATGGCAGTGTCAATACCAAGGTTTACATTTGGAAGTCCCCATACATCGATGATCTTTGAGGAAGAATTGTTAAATGGGTTTACATCATCATTTGAGGTGGTGTAGGCTTTAATGGTATATGAGCTAGGTGTGCTAAAGTTGAAAGTTTTGGTAAAGGTATGGGTTAACTTGTCGCCCGGCTTAAACTTTGTGGTCATGGTTATTGCTTCGGTTTGCTGTAGGATGTTATCCACCTCGTACGAAACAAATAGGTTTTGTCCAACCTGAAGAGTATCAGTTCCAGCATTTTCAACCTCAACCTGAACTTGCTCGGTTGCGCTTAAGGTACACGATGTACTGGGTGCGATAATAGTTGTTACTCTATAATCGGGGCGGAGGATGGTAATGTTAACGGTATCCCTATCGGAGCATCCGTTTGGTGCAGTTGTTTCCACCCAGTAGGTTCCAGTATTCTCAGCAAAGTAGTACCTATCGGTTGAGTTATCCTGCCACAGGTAGGTGTAGCCTGTCCCTTCACCGCCGTCGAGGGTTACGCTTCCGGTGCGGTCAACCCTATCGGGGCCCAAATTAACTACGGGCGATTCATTTATTGTAAACGAGGTCAACAGTGTATCGTTACCTGTGTTAGTGTCGCCAGTATAGATTCCATAAGCAATCATGTCGCGGGTAAGAGGTTCTGATAGGTCAATCTTTTCAGTGAAGTTATAGAGCAAAAATTGACCCGGGTGTAAGTCCGATAAAAGGGTGTATGTTTCCTCGGCAAAGTAGCTTTCGTTTATCTGGTAACCAAACCTTACCTGCTGCCCTGCCTTTAATGTGTCATTACCCATGTTGGTGTACTTAATGCTAACGGTTTGCTTTTCAGGGGTGCTGCACGATGTGGTTGGGTTGACCACCTGGGTAATTGAGTAATCGTGCTTTAGGAAGGTTACGTAAACCGAGTCGGTGGTTGAGCAAAAACCATTCTCAGTAACAGTAACCTTATATTTACCTGTTTGGGAAACCGTAATGGTTTGGGTTGTTTCAGCAGTGTTCCACAGGTAGCTATCGCGTCCTGCTCCGGCATCTAAAAGGTAACTGTTGTTACGGGTAAATACTGAATCGCCCAATTCAAGACTTGGGTAGCCATAAATGTAAACGGTTTGTCTTAAAGTATCGTTCTCGGGTTTGTTATCGCTTGCAGTTTTGGCAACAAACTCAAAGTTATAGGTTCCAACTGCCGTCATATCAACCCCGTTGCCAAAGATAATTTCTTTGGTTTCGTTGGGATACCATTCGGAATCAAGAGTAAGGGTAGGAGAATCCTGTAGAACGTCGTTAAGTTTATAGCTAAGGTTGATGTCGGTGCTAGTTGTAATGGTGTCGGTTCCTGCATTTCTAATAATTATTTTGGGGAATACAGTACCTGATATTTCACAAGCGGTTTGAGGAACTAAAACAGTATCAACGGTAATGTCAGAGAATCGTAGGTCAACAAAAAGAGAGTCGGTGGCAGGGCAACTGTGTTCATCGTTAACAGTAACTATAGCCCAACCAGTTTGGGTTTGATTAAAGAATTGGTTTGTAGAACCATCGTTATGCCAGTAGTAACTATTCCATATTCCCGCATTTAAAGTGTATTCAATGTTAGTAACCTTAACGGTGTCTTTTATGAGTCCCATGGTGTCCCTTAGGCTAAAGGTTGGATATCCCCAAACGTCTATGGTTGAGTTTATGGTATCATTATTTGCATCGTTATCGAGCAAAACATTAGCCCAGGCTTTAAGGGTATAGGAGCCAATTGCTTGCATATCGAGGCTATCAGAAAAGGTGAAGATTGTTGAGTCACCCGGGAGTATTGTTCTATCGGAAACCCAAACAGATTCAACCTTTGGATTGCCGTTAAAAATATAGCCTAACCTGATAGTGCTTCCAATTGTTAGGGTGTCAGTTCCATAGTTTTTAACATAAACCTTAATGGGTGTTTTGTCCGAGAGCTCGCATGAACTTACAGGACTATCGAAAGCGGGTATTCCTACATCGCGGATTAAGCGGTGAACGGTAACTGAATCCCAAGCCCGGCAGGGGATACTATTATCCAGCCGTACATAGTATTTGCCGCCATTTACATCTTCCACTTTATAGGTATGTAAAGTGTCAATTACGGTTACTTTATCCGGAGCCTTGTACCACTTGTAGGTTACAAGCGGATCGGGATTGGTTGCATCCAGTACAACCGTGTCGGGTTGCAGCGTCCAAATATCGTTACCAAGCTCTACATAGGGCTTCTGAACGGCAATTATTGTTGTAGCAGTGTCATTGGGTGACGATGAGTAGAAAACGGGATCGTTTTCTATTTGAGTTAGCGCTTCAACGGTATAGCTTCCGCTAATGTTCATGTTAAAGCCTCGGCTAAAGGTGTAATCCATAAAGCTGCCTGCGTTCAGTGGGGTACTTAGCACCATGGTATCGGTCTGTGTGTCGGGTACCATGGTGTGGTCAATATTCACCTTAACCACAACGGTATCGCCCGTTTGCATATTTCTAATCCCATAGTTACGTATCCTTACCTGTATGGGCTGGTTTTGGCTGAGGTCGCATGCAGTTGAAGGGCTTAAAATGCTCTCTACTCCAATGTCAAATGGGGCCTCGTATAGCTTGAAGTTGTCAATTGCTGTGCCGCCATAATCGTTGTTGGCTTTATCGGCTTTAAATCCTAAGCGGAAAATCACATTGCTTTTGCCCGCCAAAACTGCAGGTAGTTGGTGGCGAGTACGTTCCCATGTAGTTCCCAATCCATTCCATCCATCAACACCAAGTGCGCTAACCAGGCTATCGGTATACCAGTTAAAGTAATCGTCGTGCGTAGCGCTATTGCCTAAATGTTGCCAGGTTTCTCCATTGTCGGTGGAGTAGTATAAGGTAGTTCCATCAACCTCGGGCTCAGTACGGTTAAAAATGCTTAGGTCGATTATGGGGTTGGTTACACTGCTGAAATCGAAGCAGGGGCTTTGTAGCCATGCTGTTTCCGGGTTAAATCGTGTTCCGGTTATCCATACATCATCAAGGTTAATACCCTCGGCCACGTTGGCATCACCATTAGATTTCAACACGAAACGGACGTATAAAGTTCCAAAGTTGGCAAGACTATCGGGGATTGGTATGTTTTCAACATCCCAGTATTCGTCCGATATGGCTATTCCCCCAGAATTGAAAATTGTTTTCCAATTTATGCCATTGCTGCTGGCTTGCACCATTGCTGTATCGCCCGCTGCAAGTTTATGCCAACGCCAGGCATTTAGGGTAAGATTGCTATAGCTTGTAACATCTATCGCTGGCGATTGGGCATACCATGTAACATTGGGTTCATACATGCCTTTATTGGCTCCTTGCCTGCTTAAGTCCGTTCCAATGCAGTATTGTCCGCTATAGGTATATGTTGGAATGGTATCCCATTGCATGATTATTTGATTGCGCTCAAATTCTCCGGTAAATGTCCACCCCTTAGCTGTTTCAAAATCATCGTAAAATATTGTATCGGTAGCACCGGTAAGCAATGAACCATAGTTTTGACTTATGCTTGTAGCCCAAGCCTTTGAGCCTCCGCTCATGGTTGGTTTTGTTACTATACCCCATTCCCAAATTTGATTTCCGAACTTTCGCCAGTAACCATCGTTGCTTTCAAAGGTTTCCGTGTAGGGAAGGGTGTATGTTGGAACAATATAGACTTGCCCTGATATACCATCGTTCGATGCGTCCTCATCGCCGGTAAGGCGGGTGCGCGCCCTAACCTGTCTTATTCCAGGCGTTGAGAGGTTAACCTTGGTGCTAAAGGTGAATTCAACCGTGTCGCCGGGGGCGATTACCTGGTTGAGGTAGTTGGTTACCCAGGTGGCTCCATTGTTAAAGGAGTACTGAACTGGGATTGATGCTGGCGATGGTTCGGCGCCAAGGTTGGCAACCTTTACAGTAACACTATCGGTGGCAGAGTGGCCGCAACCCGAAAGGGGGTAAACCCATTCCACTACCCCTACATCCTTGGTGATATAGTCGCCTGTGACTGTGAAATCATCAACGTTCCAGCCTGAGTATGTGCTGTAATTGTCGGTAGGCCCCAACTTGTACATAAATTTCAGCCTGTTGGAACGCGATACATCCGATGGCACTGTGTGCGATGTTTTTTGCCAAAGATTATCGGTAAAGTAGTTGTTGTTAAACCATATATTGCTCCATGAGCCTCCATTATCCTTGCTGACATCAACCGTAGCCCTATCCCAAACCTCAATGTTTAGGTAACGTCGGTACGAAATTCTTAAATCTTTGTAGAAGAGTGCATTAATGGTTGGAGAAACAGCCTTGTATGCTCCAGATTCAGTAACAAAATTCTCGTAATCACCTAAGGCCGATCCTAAACCGGTTAGGTCGGTCCCAAGTACTTTGGTTCCTGTAAAGGCTGATGTGGGATCGGGGTTTCCCAAAAAGCCACCCAGCCCCTGGGGTTGACCAACCTGGAATTCGCCGCTCAATGTCCAATTATGGGTGCCTTCAAAACTCTCGCGATAAATGGTTTCGTAAATCAGTCTATTTCCCGTAGGGTCTTCGCTCTGCTTTGGGTATAGGGAATCGCTTACCTGAATGCTTAGAGCATCTATCATCGCATCGGCAATATTGCCATGTGTCGCATTCTGCTTAATGTTATACGTTATCCAAACGTACGACTGTCCGTTGGGTAGGTTATAGTTAATGCTATTAAAGGTTGCTGTTCCATTCACATACGATTTGCCTGTAGCGAGAGGTGTTAATGTGTCGAAAAGGGCAGTTTGTGTAAAGTAAAGTTTTACCCCTGAGGTTTCAATATCATTATCGCTGCTATTTTTGGACTTCACCAATATGGTATTCAAAGTAGCGTTGCCAGTGTTACCAAACACCTTAAACCCAAGACGGAGTATTGGTTCATTTCTGCTTCCGCTGGGAATAAAGGTGAAATCGGGATGAACAATAGTTAATTCGCTGACATAACGGGGTTGAAGTCCTTTCTCTTCAACTATCACATCGTCAATGCAGGTTCCAAAACCCCAGTTGGTTTGCCCCTCAAAGGCTATGTAGTATGTGCTGCTTGGGTTGGGCAGGTTTACCTTAAACTGGGTCCAATCGCTTATAGGATCTAGGAATTCTTGCAGTAGTGTCCAACTGTCAGTGCTATTTCTTTTGTAGTAAACCCTTAGGTAATCCCAATTTGTGTTGCCTGAAAATGTCCAGGGAACCTGACAAAGCCAGAAGCTAAGTTCGGGCTGGATTGCCCCTTCAAGGTTTATGGCTTTGGTAATAAGTTTTGTCCGCTCCTGATTGGTACTTTGCTTGAAGAAAATGGCATTATAGGTACCGCTATGGGCGCTTAGAGGGTTTCGGGTTATATCGGTTTGCCATGCAGGTATTGTCCAGTTGTTATCGTTAGGGCTATGACCTCCGTTACGGTATCGCCAGGGCTCGGTACCCGACACGTACTCCTCGGTCCAGCCAGTGGGTTTTGTTCCGTTTTCAAAACCTTCGCTTAGGTACACCTGCGCACTGGTATTGGCTATTTGCATTACAAATAGCGTAATACCTATAATGTAGCCTTTAACCTTCATATTGCAGCTTTTTGTGGTATGGTTATGTAAGATAGTCAAAGATTGTAAACCATTAAATAATTTTTACGTTATATTTACTAAATGGTTTGCTAATTCTATTAACAAATTAGCGGACAAATAGGTTTACTTGTTAACATCAGCTTATTTTGACGAAGTTAGAACATTTAATGACAAACAGTCGTAAAATGTAAACAAAAATAATATATTTGTCGATTAATGACAATCTATCATAAAAATGCGAAACCGTTTTGCTGTATATAGTTTATTACTTGCATTTTTTGTTGCAATACTTAGTGGTACCGGCAATAGGCTTTACGCCCAGACCGATACCGAGTTCTGGTTTGTTGTGCCTGAGGTAACCATTAACCATTTCCACCCAGGTGGTGCTAATGCGTATTTCAAATTCTCTACAGGTCTTCTTCCGGCTACAATAACAATAAGCATGCCTGCCAACCAGTACGATCCTATAACGAATCCAACCGGGTTTCAGGATATCGTAATCAACATGCCGGCAGGTAGTTTTCACCAGGAGGATTTGTCGTGTTGGGTAGTAAGGAGGGTCAATCTAGGTGTGCCGGATTGTAATGCTATACCAATTAATACTTCATACGCTTTAGGTTCATATGTTGACGTAAATCGTTTGGAGAATAAGCCGTTAAATGCTTCAGGGATAAATAAATTTGGAATTTTAATTACCTCAACAAATCCAATAACTGCCTACTGGGAGGTTTCAAGGCAAAATAATAAGGACATTTGGGCACTTAAAGGGCGAAATGCCTTAGGTACAGATTTTTACGCACCTTTTCAAACTCATGGTGTAAATAATGGAGTAACAGTTGATACTCCTAGTGCAATTGATGTTGTAGCCACTGAAGATAATACCGTGGTTACATTCCAGTTACCAGCGGGCATTCAGGCATCCTATGGTAACCCAATGACTGGTGTTCCTGCAGGAGGAACTGTAGTTAAAACATTGAATAGGGGCGAAACCTTTTCCCTTTTTCCGTTTAATAAAGACAGATCAACTGCAGCTAGATTAAGGGGTACGCGAATTACATCAACAAAACCCATTGCTGTTACCATTAAGGACGATTCATTTTATCATACTTCAGGTGGTTGCTTCGATTTGGCTGGCGACCAAATGGTTCCCACCTCGATTGCAGGCAAGGAGTATGCTATAATTAGAACGTTCCTTAATAACCATGATCATATTTACATTTTGGGAACCCAAAACGGAACAAATGTTACAGTTTATAATACCGCAGGAGGTGTTGTTGCTTCCACAACAGTAAATGCCCAACAGCAGATTTACTATCAGATACCTACAACTGAAACGTATTATAGAATAGTAACCGATAAACCGGTTTACGTTTGGCACATAGGTGGCTTTGGTTGTGAACAGGGAGGTGCAATACTACCCCCAATCGATATCTGTACCGGCAGTACCCAGGTGGCCTTTGCACGTACCTCAACTGAGAGTTTTTACATAATAATGATGGTTCGTCAGGGAGCAGAAACCGGATTTTTATTTGACGATTCGTTGCGTAATGACCTGTTCCCTCCTGCCAGTTTTGTTCCAATTCCTGGTTCCGACTGGAGCGTTGCACGTTTTGGGCCCTTCCCTGATGATTCAACCCATATTCTGGTTGGCTCCCACTTCATCGAGAACACCGATGATATCTTTCATATTGGAATTGTAAATGGGGGTGCCGGTAGCGGTTGTTTCTACGGCTACTTCTCCGACTACAACGAGCTGGATGTTCAGGCTGTGGTAGCCGGCACTAACTCCGAGGTACTTAAAACCTGTTATGGAAACCCCGTTCAGCTATACGCTTACGGCGGTACCGATTATGTTTGGACTCCCGATAGCACCCTTAGCGATCCCACTTCACAGCTACCCTGGGCAACACCTCTGGTGAATACAAAGTATAAGGTTGTTGTCTCCGGTGCATGCAATATGACCGATAGCGCGTTTATCGACGTGCTGGTTTCCACTCCATTAACTGCAAGTTTTATTACCGACCGTGTTGAAGGGTGTGCCCCTCTTACGGTTAACTTTGAGGATAAATCTACAGGTATTACCTATTGGCGTTACGACTTTGGCGATGGTTCGGCCTACCTGCGCTACGATACCGACCCTTCCACTGCCGATCCGGATCCTCCAAGTCCCTTCACCTTTTCCCATACATTCCAGAATAACACCGATTCGGCCATTACATACAAGGTAGTACTTTTGGCAAAAAATGCCGACTACTGCTCTGAGGTGTATGAAAAGTACATCACCGTTTACCCAAGCATTAATGCTAGCTTTACACCCATTACGCACGAGGGTTGTAACCCGCAAACGGTAACCTTCACCAATAGCTCCTCGAGCAATACTGCTGATACCTACCTTTGGGAGTTTGGTGATGGTTTTAATGATGTTACGAACAACCCAACAGGTACTGTAATTCATACCTTTAATAATTCAGTTTCAAAGGATACAACCTACCAGATGCGAATGATTGCCACCTCCCCATTTATGTGTCGCGATACGGCTACCGCCAACATAACGGTGTACTCATTCTTTAATGCCGATTTTACGGTTAACATTTCTTCGGGGTGCTCGCCGGTAACCGTAAATATTGATAACCTGAGCGTAGGTGATACTGCACGTTACGAGTGGAGGCTCAACGGAAACATTTTCAAGAAGACAGGCCTTGATACAACGCTAATACTAACAGACACTACAAATACTTTTATTGATTACTCCATTCAGCTCACAGTTTACAATACGGGCAATAGGTGTAGCCAGACGGTTACCAAAACGGTGCGGGTGTACCCCGAGATTAATGCAGCATTTACAACCCCTCAAGCCCAGTACTGCAACCTGAGTAGCGTAATATTTACCAATGCAACATCACCCGCTTCCACTAACCCGGGAGGTGTGGTAAATGTCTACTCCTGGGACTTTGGCGACGGTGCTGCTTCGGCCTTGGTTAACCCTTCGCATGTGTACAATAACCAAACCAACAATTTCAAAGATTATACCGTAACCCTTACCGCTCGAAATCAGTTTGGATGTCAGGATGTGGCTACAACAACTATTAGGGTATTCAGCCAGATTTATGCCGATTTTGCTGTTTCACCCACTGCACAATGCTCGCCAGTAGATGCATTTATCGACAATAACTCTCGTGGTGGAATCGTTAGCTACAGTTGGGATTATGGTGATTTTACAACTGGAACAAATGATTCCGATCACAATCATACCTATACTAATAATGGTCTTACTCCCGTGACCCGAACAATTACATTAACTGTAACCAATGAGGGGGGATGTACCGATACCGATTCTCATGATATAACCATTTATCCTTCTGTAACTGCGAACTTCAATACTGATGTTACCGAAGGCTGTAATGAGCTTACTGTCACCTTTACTAATGATTCTAAGGCAAATGCCACGGTTTTCAATTGGGATTTTGGCGATGGCGGAACATCAATTGATCCATCACCAACTCACACCTTTACTAACCTTACTGGTGCCGATGTAACCTATCCTGTAACATTAACCGTTTACACCGATTATGGTTGTACCGATCAAATTTCTACTAACATTATTGTGTATCCTTACATAGATGCTAAGTTTGCCATTGATACCAGCTTTGGCTGTTCCCCGCTCGATGTAAGATATGTTTACACAAAGCATCCCGGCATAACTGAGTATCGCTGGGATTGGGATGGAAATGGATCGGTTGATCAAACTACGCTCCCAGCTGCACCTAACACTATTACCCATCAGTTTGTGAACCAAACCGGGGTAATACAAAACCCCACAACCAGGTTAACCGTGGTAAATAGCCATGGGTGTAGTAAATCAGCCACTTCTACATTGTCGGTTTATCCGGAGGTAAAGGCTCAGTTTGCTCCAACAGTTGACCATGGGTGTAATCCGCTTGATGTTACTTTGAACAATAGCAGCTACTTTACTGGAGTGGGAACGCCGTTAACCAATACAAACTACTACTGGACTTTTGGCGATGGTGGATCATCGGTTCAAAAGAGTCCTCAGCATACCTATATTAATAATGATGCCATAAACGATGTAACCTACCAAACAAAACTACTTGTTGTTAGTGAGTATGGTTGTTCCGATTCTACCACTCGCGATATTGAGGTTTATAACAGGATTGAATCGCATTTCACCTTGGAGTATGCCGAGAACTGTACTCCTTTCGATGTAACTTTCCATCCCGAAGCTATTGGTGCATCAACCTATATATGGACTTATGGAGGCGCTCCTGGATTACCTGCCTCGGAAACTTTTGCCAATGGAAACCCATTCACCCGTACCTTTACCAACATTGATCCTAACAATATTGCAACCTATACCGTAACCCTTGAGGCTAGGAATAACGAGGGCTGTCCTGCCTTTGATTCACACAGTATTGAGGTTTATCCAATTGTGGATGCTCAGTTCAATGCATCAACCGTTGCAGGATGCTCTGATCTGGATGTAACCCTAACATCCACATCTACCGGTGGTAGCTTGGTTTACCTGTGGGATTTGGGTAACGGGCAAAGCGCTAATACGCCTACCGTAAACCACACTTTCACAAATCGTGGTAGTATCGATAGCGTTTACACTGTTAAGCTTAAAACTATTAACCCACTTGGATGTAGGGATAGTATCACCAGAGATATCACGGTGCACCCCAAGGTTGAGGCACAGTTTGTATTTGCCCAGCAATCGCAATGCACCCCATTCTTTATCGACTTAACAAACACCTCTTTAAATGGTAATACCTTCCACTGGTACACGGTGTACAACGGCGATACCATAACAAACAATAAGAATACATTCCAGTACCTGATCGATAACGTTACGCTGAATACCATCCTTACCGATACCATTAAGCTGGTGAGCCGCGATGCGGTTACAGGCTGTGCCGATAGCACCTATCGAACCCTCACCATATACCCAAGGGTTGTATCGCGATTCGATGTAGATAAACTGGTAGGCTGCAATCCTTTAACAGTAAACTTTACCAATAACTCTTCGGGCTTGGCTACATACCTCTGGGAGTTTGGCGATGGAACAACATCAGGGAGTACCACGCCATCACCCCACTCCTATAGCCATACCTATAAGGATCAATCTGTGCAGTTTACCGCTAAATTAACCTCAACCAACGCCTTTGGCTGTAAGAGTTACAAGGATACCATTATCACCGTTTACCCATTGGTAAAGGCCAATTTCCAGTGGAACCAATTTGAGGGATGTACACCATTAACCATTACCTTGAACAACTCATCAACATCACCCCTGTATAAGTACCGTTGGGATTTTGGTGATGGAAGACCTTACTTTTACAATGACCAACCCGGGTCCGTTACCTATACCAATCCAACCAACTCGCCTCCTGTTATCATTTCGCCTACTATCACTCTTCGTACCAGCTACTCTGGCGATACTTTATGTATCGATAGCCTTAAGTTGCCCATTAGGGTATTCCCCCATATTTATCCAGAATTTTCTGGAAATCTAGCGGGTTGTAATCCGCATACGGTGAACTTCACAAATCAAACAGTTGCTTACAGCACAAACAATAGCTACTACTGGGATTTGGGTAGTGGTGTAAACTCACTTTTGGCTAACCCCACTTTAACCTATTACAATACCGATAAGTTTGTAGATAGCACATTTACTGTGAAGATGGTTGCGGTGAGCGAGCATGGCTGTACCGATAGTGTTTTCCATCAAGTGGTAGCGCATCCCAGACCTTACGCAGCCATGGAGCTAACAGGTGAGTATATATCGTGCCCTCCATTCGATGTTGAAATTGAAAACAACTCGTTGGGTACTAACCTAACCTTTGAGTATGATTTTGGGGATGGCGCCGATTCCACCACTACCAGCCAGGCTAATATGCGGCATATTTTCCATAACTTAAGCAATCAAACCCAACCCTACCAAATAAAACTGCGCACAGTTACCGAGTATGGTTGTGACGATAGCGTTTTCCAAACCATTTATGTTTTTCCTGAGGTAGTTGCTTCGTATGTGGCAAATCCCGGCTATGCCGCTTGTAGTCCATTTGAGGTGAACTTTACCAATAATACTATTAACGCCAGGTTCTATGAGTGGGATTTTGCCGATGGTATTACCTCATCGTTCCCAACTCCAAGGCATTCTTTCCTCAACTTTGGGGAAACCGATTCAGTTTTCAATGTAGTATTATATGCATCCTCGGAATTTGGCTGTTTCGACCGCGATACACAGCAAATAACCGTTTACGCAACACCTATTGCAAATATTGCTGCCGAGCCACCTCTTCAGGTATTCCCTAATGCTACCTTTAACATTTATAACCAGAGTAGCCCTGCTGCAAATAGTTGGAGTTACAATTGGGCCTTTGGCGATAATACATTTAGTACTAATAAAGATCCTCTTACCAAGACATACACCAGGTGGGGGCCTAAAGAGCAAAACTTCCGATACCGCATAACCATGCGGGTTGATGCACCCCATGGATGCTGGGATGCCGATACAGTTCTGATTTACCTCTTGCCAACCGAACCAGAAGCTTTCTTTACAAGTAGCGTTGATTCGGCATGCGCTCCCATGGAGGTGCAACTTGTTGATGCCTCCCAGTTTGCCGATAGCTACCTGTGGGAGTTT
>Ga0208461_1000506_pt1 | contig 37770 bp, 33 predicted proteins | sample AD_JPNTR4_MetaG_FD_184448 | JGI IMG/M metagenome (GOLD analysis project Ga0208461, IMG submission 184448) | Active sludge microbial communities of municipal wastewater-treating anaerobic digesters from Japan - AD_JPNTR4_MetaG (SPAdes) (version 2) | ecosystem: Engineered > Bioreactor > Anaerobic...
CAATAATTGTTAGTAATATTTTATTGTCCATCTCATCGAGCCCTCTGGAATCGATTTTTAAAGCATTTAAAGCTTCCTTTGCTATATCAATATCTATATAACCATTACCAATTACCTGAGCAAAATCTCGAACTCTGCGCAATAGTGCATTTGCAATTCTTGGTGTTCCCCTACTCCGCATTGCTATTTCAACGGCTGCATCATCTCTTATATCAATTTTTAGAATAGAGGCTGATCGTTTTACTATCCCTGCTAAAATATCAACAGTATAGTACTCAAGAAGAAATTTTATTCCAAAGCGAGCCCTAAGAGGACTTGTTAGTAATCCACTGCGGGTTGTTGCTCCGATTAAAGTAAATGGATTTAATTCTATTTGAATTGACCTTGCGCTTGGTCCTTTATCTATAATAATATCAATCTTGTAATCTTCCATTGCTGAATATAGGTATTCTTCAACAACAGGACTTAACCTATGTATTTCATCAATAAAGAGAATATCGTGCGGTTCAAGATTTGTAAGTAATCCAGCTAAATCGCCAGGTTTTTCGAGTACTGGTCCGGAAGTAGTTTTTATTGAAACACCTAACTCATTGGCAATTATGTTTGCTAAAGTAGTTTTTCCTAATCCGGGAGGACCATGCAATAGAACATGATCTAGTGCTTCATTTCTTAACTTAGCAGCTTTTACAAAGATTTTAAGGTTCTTTACAATATCATTCTGTCCGTTGAATTGGTTAAATTCAACTGGCCTTATTTGCTTTTCAAATTCTTTATCTATAATAATTTGATTGTTCATTACCTTATAGCAATCATTCTTTCAATTGGTAACTTGGCTTTGGTAATAACATCAGGACTTAACTCAACAACCGGATACTCATATTTAAGACTTAAATATAGCTTTTTTAAGGTTATCATCTTCATATAAATACAGTCGTTACATGCACATGTAGAATTGTCAGGAGGTACAGGTATAAAATCTTTTTCTGGCGAATGCTTTTTCATTTGGTGTATTACACCATATTCAGTTGCGACTAGATATGAAGTAGAAGAATCATTTATAGTAAAATCAATGAGTTGTGAAGTAGAACCAATATAATCGGCCATTATTAAAACAGTTTTCTGGCATTCCGGATGGGCAATTATTTTAGCATTTGGGTTCTTTTTCTTTAGCTCAATTAGTCTCTCCAATGAAAACCTCTGGTGAACATGACAAAAACCATCCCAAATAAGCATATTTTCACGCTTCAACTTATTTTTTAAGTAGTTACCTAGATTTCTGTCGGGTGCGAATATTATAGGTTTTTCCTTTGGAATAGATTCAATAACTTTCTCGGCATTTGAAGAAGTACAACATATATCGGAAAGAGTTTTTATATCAGCATTTGTATTTACATAGGTTATAACTATGTGGTCAGGATATTTTTCTTTGAATGACTTGAAATCATTATAATTACATGAATCGGCAAGGCTGCAGCCTGCATTCATATCGGGTAAAACAATTTTTGCATCAGGTAGCAAAATTTTGGTTGTTTCGCCCATAAATTTGACGCCAGCAAAAATTATTAGTTTCGACTTCAAGGTAGTGGCCTTTACAGCTAGAGCAAGACTGTCACCTACAAAATCGGCAATATCCTGAATTTCGGGGCTTTGGTAGTAATGCGCAAGAATCACAGCATTTTTCTCAACCTTTAAACGGTTGATTTCATTTACAAGATTGATACCCGAATCGATAGGTTCATCGATATATCCCAACTTATCAACAGATTCTTTATTTATCATTAATTCTTTTTTTAAAAATTTAAAAGATAAAAAAAGGATGATGATATTAAGCTGTTAGCTCGGTTCATAATTTTATTGAAAAGGGTGTTGCAAAATTGGTTATTAAATGGATTAAAACAAACTATTAACATCATAAAATTTATAAGTCATTGTAATACAGGATAAATTTGTACTTATTAACAGTTGTTATCAAGGTCATATGTTAATAAAATTAGGGGAAGGGAATCTGTTAGTTGAAGTTGAAAATACCTTAATAATTTGGTTAAACAATTTTATAGTAACCTATGGTTGGTTGGAAAAAAATATTATATGTAGGTTTAGTGAAACAAGTCAAGGGTTAAGTTTAAAAAAATATTAACAGGTATTGAACCAAATACTCACATCAAGCTAAATATGCATGGTTGGTTTTGTTTATATTTGAAGTGGAATCAAAAAGGTTTGTAATGAAATCAAATCGCCTTGGTATGTTTGTATTTATGGCCATTGGCCTTATTTGCGGACATTCTGGTTGGGGTAGCAACACGGATACGCTATGCGTAGACAAGAAAAGTAACGATAGTAATTACTTTGTTGTAGTACCCGTTGCATTTTATGGAGAAGAGACAAACTGGGGCGGAGGGCTATCGGGAGGATACTACTTTAGATGTAAGGATAATAAGGTATCGAGCGTTCAGGGGACTGCCGTTTATACCCTTAAGAATCAGGCAAGTTTATGGATATCGCCTAGAATATATACCACTGATAGAGAACACTACTATTCGGGTCATATAAGGGTAAACCATTTCCCAAACAAATTTTGGGGAGTTGGAAGGAACACACCCGACACCCTGGAGGAAAAGTATGTTTCCGATGATTACTCGGTTCTTATCCAACATCAAAGAATACTTTTTGGTGTAATAATGGCTGGTGTTCAAGGTCAACTTAATTACTACAGAACTGGAGACTACCCCGGCGACCGCTTGCTGGCAACCGGCATATCTGGAGTAAACGAAAGGTTAACAACGGGCTTGGGTGTCCTTTTAACCTGGGAAAACAGGGAGAATCTTTACTACCCATCGTTTGGTGAGTTCTATAAAGCCTCGCTAATGGTTTACAGTAAGATATTTGGCAGCGAGTTGAACTTTACAAAGCTAACCATCGATTTAAGAAACTACTATAATATTTACGACGATCATGTATTTGCCCTTCAATTCCTAGCCGATATGACCTGGGGGAAAGTTCCTTTTCAGCTAATGCCAATGATTGGGGGAGCTGATGTTATGCGAGGTTACTACCAGGGCCGATACCGCGACAACGCAATGGCTTGCCTACAGGGTGAATATAGATTTCCGATATATAAATGGCTTAAAGGGACTATTTTTGGTGGCTTAGGCGATGTTGCACCTTACTTTGACAAGTTAGATATAAGCAAAAGCAAGTTAACTTATGGAGCTGGAGTAAGAGTTAGGGTAAACCCCATAAAGGTAAACCTCAGGTTTGATGCGGCCTATAGCGATAGGAAAGAAATGGCTTACTACTTTACGGTAACTGAAGCATTTTAGTGAAAAAAACCCATCGGGTTTGGTCCGATGGGCTAGTGGTTACAAAGGTCAGTATCAATGCTTCATCAATGCTTCAATTTCTTCAACTGTAACCGGAATGCGTTTTCCAAGAATCCGGGAGCCATTTTCGGTAATAAGAATATCGTCCTCTATTCTAATGCCACCAAAACCAATATATTCCTCAACCTTGGCATAGTTTATAAATGATTCATTAATCTTTTCCGACTTCCATTTTTGGATTAAGGCAGGAATAAAGTAGATACCGGGCTCAACCGTTAAAACAAATCCTTTTTGCAAGCGACGGCCCAACCTTAGGTAGGCTATACCAAACTGGTCGGCGCGGGTGATTTCATCGTCGTAGCCAACGTAGTTTTCGCCAAGATCCTCCATATCGTGAACATCGAGGCCCATCATGTGCCCAAGGCCATGAGGAAAGAAGAGGGCGTGTGCGCCATTGGCAACTGCATCATCGGGATTACCCTTCATTAAGCCGAGTTTAGTAAGCCCTTCGGCAATTACACGCGCTGCAGCCTTATGAACATCCATATAGGGGATTCCTGGCTTGGAAATTTCGATGGCCTTGTTATTTGCAGCAAGAACAATGTTGTAAATCTCTTTCTGTTTTTCGGTGAATTTACCATCAACCGGTATGGTTCTGGTAAAATCGGAAGCGTAATGGCTGCTAATTTCTGCTCCGCTATCGATTAATAACAGGCGACCCGAAGTAAGCATTTGGGAATGGTCGTGGTTATGAAGGGTTTCGCCATTCTGTGACAGAATGATTGGAAACGAAGACATGTATCCTTGAGCAATTGCAACACCCTCAATAGCTCCAGTAATTGCCTGTTCGCTGATTCCGGGCTTGGCCATACGCATGGCGGTTACGTGCATCTGGTAACCTACCTCGCATGCTTTTTCAATCTCGGCAATTTCAACATCTTCCTTAACTGAACGAAGGCTTACAATGGCTTTAATCAGCTCAACGGATGAATAGTTTTTAATTACCGATTGATTGATTCCTAGCAGCTGTTCAAGCAGTAAAACATTATCGGCGCGGTAAGGGGGAAGGAAATGGATTCGGCGTCCGTGTTTAATGGCGCGGCTTAAAGTAGAGTAAAGCTCCTTGAACGGGTGAGTTGAAAGGATACCAACCTTTTCGCCCAGCTCCTTCAGGGTTGGCTGAGGGCCCATCCAAATAATATCATCGATGTCAAAATCGTTGCCGTATAAACAATCTTTTCCGTCTTCAATATCAATAACACCCACTAAACCCGGAATGTCGAGGCCAAAGAAATAGAGAAAATTACTATCCTGACGGAAACGGTAGGTGTTTGACTTATAATTCATTGGGCTTTCGGTGTTCCCAAGGATAATCACCAGACCCGATTTAATCTTTTTCCGGAGTTTTAATCTGCGTTCTACGTAAACTTGCTTTTCGAACATAGCTGTTGATTTTTTATGGTTGCTGTAAATGTAAGCACCAAAACCCTATTTAACAAGAGAAAAAATCAATATAGTGTTAAAGGGTTTGGCGTATATTGCAAATCTACATAAAGTAAAAGCAAAAAACAGTATATTCGGAAATTGTAGTTTAACCAACAATCATAACTGCCTGTTGATAAGAAGAGTAAGATAAATGATAGTTTCGCATAGGCATAGGTTTATTTTCATTAAATCGGCCAAAACTGCCAGTACAAGCGTTGAGCTAATGCTAAGCAAAATATGTGGCCTCGATGATGTTTTAACGCCCCTGGCTCCTTTTGATGAGCGATTCGACGCCGATTACTATGAATACCAACCCAGGAATTGCGAGGGATTTCAGAACCATATGTCGGCAATTGCAATTAAAAACAAGGTTGGCGAAGAGGTTTGGAACCAATACCTTAAGATTACCATTGTCCGAAATCCTTGGGATATGGTTGTTTCACGTTATTACTGGGAAAAGGCTCGCCTATGGCCCAGTATCGGGAAAAATGTTGCTAACATTTTGAGAGAACCCTTTGCCATAGTAAGGTATAAAAGGTTACTACACAGGATAAAATTGATTTTTGTGCTATCATCGTTTAGCAATTTCATACGATACTTTGATAAAACCTGGACCAACTCAAGGTTTTACTTTGATGAGGAAGGGAAGCCAATTTGCGATGTTTACCTTAGGTTCGAAAATCTTAACAAAGGCATAAATGACCTCGAAAAAATGCTAGGGATACAGCTGGGAGACCTGCCACGCCTAAAGAGTAAGCCCCGAAAAGGCAAAAAACACTATAGCCAGTACTTTAACCAACAACAAAAGGAAAGAGTTGAAAAACTCTTTAAACACGAAATTGAAGTTTTTGGTTATACCTTTGAGCAAGTAAACCAGTAGAGCAAAATGTTAGCAAAAACCTATCGGCTCATTGTAAAGTATAAGAATTCATTGATGTGGGCGCTGGTAATTCTTATCCTATGCGGAATGCCACCAAGCGGTTTGCCCACCATTAAAATACCCGGCATTGATAAAATGGTTCATTTTGGATTATTTGCCGTATTTGCCCTTTTACTTATCTCAGAAATGAACTACCAGAGGGTTCAGCTCACGGTTAAAAATCGGCATAAATGGGTGGGTTTTATTGTAGCCTCGGTTTACGGTGGTTTGATAGAGTTGACACAGCAATACCTTTTTACGTCGCGCGGTGCTGAGTGGGCCGATTTTTTTGCCGATATTCTTGGTGCTGCAGTTGCTGTTCTGGTTTATCCTTATATCAATAAGACCCTAAAGGGATATATTTAGAAATAGGTAAACGAAAAAAGCGCCCCAAAGGGCGCTTTTAGTATTTATTGGACGCTATGCCATTACTTTAGAACCAATTCGGTATAACCAATCATGTAGCCATCCATGTAAAGGGTGATTTTGTAAGTGCCCTTAGCCAGCTCGCCGCTACTGTCGAAGAAAATACACATGTCAACATCCTTATTCTGGTAATCAACCTCACGGTTAGCCGAGAATACAATCTTTTCGCCCTCAAAATCGAAAAGGTCGGTTTCCGATTTTGCAAGGACAAAATCGTCGGGGCCTACTACGCGCATGTAAACATAGCGTGAGCCTGGTTTGGCAATAGCATTCTCATTAAGAGTAAAGCAGGTTTTGATCTTAGCCGTACGGCTAGCGCGGGATGTTTCGCTTCCCCTTCTATTGAGAGCAACAGCTGTTACATTGCGTGCTTTAACCACGGAACCCTTTGCCACCTGGGTATTTAGCTCCTCGGTGCGCTGCTCAAGCTCCTTAACGGTTTTTTTAGCCGTGGCTGCCTCTTCCTTCACCTTAATATTCTCAGCAATAAGTTGCTGGTTAAGGGTATTCAATGAGTCTATTTCGCGAACCATGTTCTTCATGATAGCCCTAAGAGTTCCGAGCTCCTTTTGGTACTCCTTGATTTTAGCGTAGCTAACGCGCTTGAGGTTTTGAAGCTCCGAGTAAAGCTTTTGTGCCCTCTCCTGCTCCATTTGAAGCTTGCGGTTCAATGAATCGTTGTCGGTTTCCAAATCCTTGTAGTCGTTCATCAGGTTAAGCAAGTTGTTGCTGAGCGAATCCTTTTCGGCAAGCAACATGGTTTCGGTTTCCTTTGCCTCCTTTTTTTGCTGGTAGTAAACGTACGAAAGGCCGGCAATTACAACTAGCAGAATGACAATAAGTACCGATAGGAACGATACTGCTTTTGATGATTTTGTGCTTTCCATATCTTGTTTTTTACGTTTGGGTTACTATTGTTAACGGTTATTTGGCTCGGTTAGTGTAAGGTTTTGAAAAACGTCCTCCAAGTTAAGCACTTTTTGCTGAAGTGTTAACAGGGTAAGATTGTTGTTCTTGGCAAAGTTAAATATTGTTGGCCTAATATCGGTATTTGACGACGATGAAACCAGAAAAGTGGTTGCAGTTAGTTGATTTACGTTTGAAACATTCTCGATACTCTGAAGAAGTTCAACGGATGGCGCTTCCAGGAATTCCACAACAACGTTTTGGACCGACGATGAGGTAAGCGCTTTTATCTCCGAAGCAGGTCCATCGGCAACGATACTACCCTTGTTGATAATGATTATTCGCCCGCATATTGCCTCCACCTCCTGCATGATATGGGTTGAAAGGATTACGGTTTTATTTTGACCCACCGCGGCAATCAGATTTCGAATTTCAACAATTTGATTGGGGTCAAGGCCGCTGGTGGGCTCATCGAGGATTAAAACCGATGGGTTGTGAATAAGGGCTTGGGCCAAGCCCACCCTCTGACGGTAACCCTTTGAGAGGCTGCCAATCTTTTTATTTTGCTCGTGTCCTATACCGGTAATATCAATAATCTCCAAAACACGTTTACGGGCATTTTTACCCAAACGGTAAATTCCGGCAACCCACAAAAGGTATTCCTTAACGTACATATCGGTGTAGAGCGGGTTGTGTTCTGGCAGGTAACCAATATCGCGGCGGAAATCGTAGGCAGGCGAGTTGATGTCAACACCGTTAACAAGTGCAGAGCCGCTATCGGGTGTAAGGTAGCCGGTGATAATCTTCATTAAGGTAGATTTGCCCGCACCATTTGGCCCCAAAAGGCCAACAACCTGCCCCTGTGGAACCTGAAAGGTAACGCTGTTTAAAGCCACCTGCTTGCCAAACTGCTTGGTGATACTGTTTACTGTAATTGACATCAGCAATGTTGATTTTTACTCAATGTTGTTTCCATAAGGTTTTTGGCCATGTTGAGCGCAGCGAATATCATGTTCATGGTAATAAAAGCAATATCCTTCGCATTACTCAGGACGCAATTAGGTTAAAAGAGAGCCGTTAACCAAGCCATACCTTATTGAATACAAACATAGTAAAATTGCAGGAAAAGAAAATTGTAAAAAATGTTTAAAATTATGAACTTAGCATGATATTTGAATCTTACGCTGTAGCCATGGTTAACCCTAAAACTATCGATATGAAAAAGTTTTCGTCGTTCATAATTGCAGTGCTAGCAGGCACTGTAACCCATGCACAAAGTGCATCAGAATCAATAAATACTTTTGCGTTTGACCTGTACAGGGGCCTAAAGGTTGGAGGTAACGAAAACCTGGTTTACTCACCGTTCAGCATTACACCCGCATTTGGAATGGTTACGCTTGGAGCCAGGGGCGAAACACTTAACCAGCTGAACGCTACCTTTCATTTTGGCAATAGCCCAAAGTTTCATCAGGCAGTTGGTAAGCTTCAGCAAAGTTTAATTAAGTCGTCGTCGGCTGACATTACTATAAATGTTGCCAATAAGGCATGGCTGCAAACCGATTACAAGATACTTAAAAGGTATAGGTGCGACCTGAAGGGCAACTATAAAACAAGCCTGTATAAGGTTGATTTTATTAATGACCCCGAGGCTGCCCGTAAAACTATCAACCATGCCGTGGAGTACGATACGCAACGCCACATCAAGGATTTGCTACCACAGGGTAGTATTAGCAATTTAACCCGACTTGTGCTTACCAATGCGGTTTACTTTAAGGGAAAGTGGAAGGAAACCTTTGAACCCGAAAAAACCAAGGAGCGCGACTTTACCCTGGCCGATGGCTCAAAAACCAAGCATCAGTTTATGAGCGCCGACAAAACCTTTGGTTACCTCAAAGGAACCGACTTTGCTGCCCTGGAAATGGACTATAAGGGCGAAGAGCTATCGATGCTGCTAATACTGCCCAACGAGGGAAAACCGCTGAGTGAATTTGAGAAAGCATTTACCGTTGAAAAGTATAACGAGGTGGTAAAGGCAATAGAACCCCAAAAAACCCTGGTGTTTATACCACGGTTCACCGTTGAGAGCGGCTTCTCAATGAAGAAAGTACTTGGCGAGATGGGTTTAACCATACCCTTTAGCGATGATGCCGATTTTTCCGGAATATCGGGGAATAAGGATTTAAAGATAAGCGATGCTTACCATAAAGCCTTTATTGAGGTATCGGAAGAAGGAACAACCGCAGCAGCGGCTACTGCCGTAGTGGTGGCCATGAAATCGATGCCCAACTTCAACGTTTTTGATGCCAACAGGCCATTCATGTTTATTTTAAGGCATAAACCAACCAGTACCATTCTGTTTATAGGAAGGGTGGCAAAACCATAGTGCTAGCTGAATAGTTTTGTAAAGTTCGCACTTGTCAAAATAAGACAAGTGCGAAACGTTTTTTAGCAGTTTACCTCAGTAGTTGTTGCGGCATACACTACTCCGCCTGGGAGCCTTCATTGAATGTAGAAAAAATTCCCCTTGTTTATGCACAGCCCCAAAAACCTTTTTATGTCTGGCTGATATGTAGAGTTTAGCTTATGCTCACCCCCTACTTTGCTTGCACGCGTCCACAGACGAGTGCTAACAAGGGGATAGTTTGTAAAAGAGAATAATCATGCAAGTGGAATTCACCCAAATAAAACAAGTTGTTGTACATTAAGTTTTATTTTCTGGATTCCTCCAAAATTATTTGCTCAATGAGTAATTTGTTTTCAGGAAGGTAATTGGTCGCAATATCCCAAATAATTTCATAATCAATTCCGAAATATTCATGTGATACCTTATTCCTCAAATAATACATCTCTCGCCAAGGTATTTTTGGGTATTTTTCTTTAACGAAATCGGGAAGATTTTTAGATGCTTCTCCAATTATTTCAAAGTTTCTAATTACTGCGTCAATGGTTTTATAATCTCGCTTAAAAGAGATAAAATCCATACCTGCAATATATTCTGAAATTCTAGAAATTGATAGCTGGATATCTTCAAGATACATTAAGTATGTGCGTTTGTCCTTGTCCACACTATACGTAATTTACTTTGTTAAGAATATCCTCTTTTAATCTATCGCGAAGAGCATTTTTGGTGACTAAATCTATCTTTCGGCCAAAAATTTGTTCTAAGTAGATTTCTAATGAGAAGAATTTCCAGCCTATGGGTTTTTCTAGTTCAATAAGTAAATCAATATCGCTATCATCTCTAGCGCTGTCAGATGCAAAGGAACCGAATAAACCAATTTCTTTTACAGAGTATTCCCTCTTCAAGAATGGTTTCAACTCTCTTAACTTATTTAGTATATCATCCCTATTCAACATATTGCAAATATACTAATCACAAGATTCAAATCAATAAGTGTAAACAATTTCTTACATGCGGCACAACAGCCGTGGGTGCCAAAGACAAAGTGCTAGCTAAATAGTTTTGTAAAGTTAGCACTTGTCATTTTTTTGACAAGAGCGAAACGTTTTCAGCTGTTTTCTTCAGTTTTTGTTACGGCATACGCTACTCCGCCTGGGAGCCTTCATTGAATGTAGAAAAAAAATCCCCTAGTTTACGCACGTCCAAAAAAACCTTTTTATGTCTGGCTGTAGCGTAGCATTTAGCTTGTGCTCTCCCCCAAACATGCCCGCACGCGTCAACAGAGGCGCGCTAACAAGAGGGTAGGCTTGGAGTTACAAATGTTTCACCCCTACGGGGCTAGAAGCGTTGCTCGTTGTTCGTGAATCGTTGTTCGTGAATATCTTTGTTTAACAGGGTGTTACATTGTGAAACGCTGTGATACTTGCTGTTGCTTGGTTTATGTTGTGATTGCCATGCTGAGAGCTGTAGAAGCATCGCTTTTCCCTTTCATCCCCTTTAATGGGATTCCTCGACTAGCTCGGAATGACAACACAATTGGCTCCCTCACTCACTTTGTCATGCTGAGCTAGCCGAAGCATCACATTGTACCTTTATTCCCTTAATACCTTTTATCGTTCTTTGACATGCTCTTCTGTTGCGATGCAAAGCTTCAGTGTATCTTTTTGGCATATGCATTGCGTGCATCGCAATACATATGGGGGTAGGCTTGGAGTTACAAATATTACGCCCCTACGGGGCTAGAAGCGTTGTTCGTTGTTCGTGAATCGTTGTTCGTGAATATCTTTGTTTAACAGCGTGTTACATTGTGAAACGCTGTGATACTTGCTGTTGCTTGGTTTATGTTGTGATTGCCATGCTGAGAGCTGTAGAAGCATCGCTTTTCCCTTTCATCCCCTTTAATGGGATTCCTCGACTAGCTCGGAATGACAACACAATTGGCTCCCTCACTCACTTTGTCATGCTGAGCTAGCCGAAGCATCACATTGTACCTTTATTCCCTTAATACCTTTTATCGTTCTTTGACATGCTCTTCTGTTGCGATGCAAAGCTTCAGTGTAGCTTTTTGATTATGCATTGCGTGCATCGCAATACATATGGGGGTAGGCTTGGAGTTACAAATATTACGCCCCTACGGGGCTGGAATCGTTGCTCGTGAATCGTTGTTCGTTGTTGGTAAATGCAATTCTGTGTAACACCGTGTTACACCGTGTAACCCTATGAAACATATTTAGTTGATGGTTGACAGTTGATGGTTGTTAGTGAGGGTAATGTCATGTTGAGCGTTAGCGAAAAATCACTTTAGGGGCGATTAGAGTTCCTTCGCTGCGCTCAGAATGACAAGCGGAGTTGGCAGTTGATGGTTGATGGGTGATAGTGCATAGAAGCATTTCACGAAACACTAAAAACCAAACACTACTTTCCATCTTCCCTGTAAACTGCACACTGTACACTGCACACTATTCAATAGATCCCTCGACTACGCTCGGGATGACAAATGTAGTTGACAGTTGACAGTTGATAGTGAAAATACTAAACACTAAAAACCAAACACTAAAAACAGTTCTGGGGCAACTTGGTTCTTCTGGCTGATTTATTGCGCTTAGGCTAGGGGTTACTGCTAAGGCTTACCTTCTCGTTAAGGGTTACAAGCTTGTCGCTAATATCCTTAACCTGTTGGTTTACCTGCTTTACAAGTTTGGAGTAGGTTTCCTGGGTTATGTTTTTGCCATCGAGCAGGCTGATGGCTACCTTTAGCTCATCGAGCTGGTGGGCCAGCCTTTCGGTTTCAATCCGTAGCTCGTCGTTTTTGGATGTTTCAGGTACCCGTGCTAACCTATTGAGCTGGAACTGGAATATGGAGTAAAAAACCTCGGTTTGGCGCGCTACGGAATCGGAGCGGGTAAAAAGATTCGATAGCTCAGTGTTTTTCATGTTTTGGGTGGCTGCTTGCTGCCTGGAGCAGAGTTCCGGACGCAGCTTGCAAATCAAATCGATGTTTGCATCGGCCTGGCGCTGAATGGCAAGCAGTTTCTCGTTGAAGTTCTTCACCATGGACAGGTCTTTACCGCTTAAATCGATTTTTAGAAAATCACGTATGTTGAACACATCGCGTTCAATCTCAGTAATTTTCCCGTTCAGGAAACGTGCGCTTTCAAGGTTTGCGTTATCGGGGTACAAATGCTTAAAGTTTTGCTGCATGAGCTGAATGAGCTCAATGCGATTAAAAACCCATGGTTGAAGAGCCGTTGCAATGCTGTCGTAGCGCTGAAGTTCTACTTTAAGGTAGTATGCATCGAGCCTTTGGGTAAACTCCGTTACTGCGCCAAGGGAACGCTCGCGGCAAAGCGAGCAAGAGGTTGACTTGGCAAGCCGGAGTAGGTTATCGGTAATGGTTTTGTTTTTGGGATTTGCCTCGGCTTTCCGAACCCTTTCAATTTCGGCCTCAAAGGTTCCCTTGAAAAGTTGCTCCTCCAGCCTTGAGAGGTGGTTCGCGATGATTTGACCCTCGAGGTTTTGGCTCATCAGCTCCGGCTTAAAGATATCGGAGAACCTTAGGTCGGCAATGTATTTTTCCAGGTCGGCATTGGGTACTTTGGGATCGGCCTCGAGGCGAACAAGGGTGTTAACAAGGTTCTTGGTCGATTTTAGGTTGTGGTCGTTATCCATGTAAAGCGAGGCAAAGCCGAGGATTGATTCGTACTCCTGGTTGAAAACGGTTGAAAAAGTATTATTGCCCCGATACTTATACTTCATCTCCTCATAGGCTTTTTGTAGCTGACGGTAGTACTGCATAACCCGGAAAAGACTGACCGAAATGGCATCGTTATTCCCGGTTCGATAGTTTAGGCTGTAAATGTCGAGGTGATTTTTTAGCTGGGCAAAAATGTTGAGGAAATTGAGTAAATCCTTTTCCTGGCGGTAAGTTTCGGCATTGATAAGTCCCTGGCGGAAGTCGTTCTCAACCTTAAGTTTACGCTTTTCGATATTGGCAAAGGTTACCTCGTCGCCCGAAATTTGTTCGGTGCGGTATAACGATTTGTAGTTTGCCACTACAATTACAGGGTAGCTCCGGATGCCAATAAGTTCCCGCAGCTGGTTACGGTTAACCCGCCCATTTGTAACGGTATCGAGGAATTGACGAAGTGGTACACCAGAAAACTCAAGTGCAGGCGTGTTTGCAGTAGAAAGCAAGTAAAGCCTTATGGAGTGTAGGCGGGTATCGAAATTCTTCTGCTCAAACAACCTGATGGTAGAGCTAAACCGGTACTCCTTTTTCTTGGTGTTAGCCTCAATAAAATTGCCAAACTCGCCTATAATGCTCATAACGGCATCGGTTGGAGTGGTAATCTTTGAAAGGTTTTTCAGCTGCGAGGCAACAAGCGCAAGCATTTGGTCGCGGTCGTTATTGGTGATGGCACGAACACGTATTTCCGCATCGATGTAATCGCGGGCCGAGTATAAGGGCAGGTTATCGATAATGCGGACATAATCAATATTATCGCTTACAAAGGTTTGGTACTTGCTATCCTTGTCGCGTGAAATCTGGAAGTTATAGAGGGGGTAGGTTATATCGTTATCGCCAAAAAACTTTACGTTCTTAAGGCTAGCGGTAATAAAGAGGTACTCAAGTTGCTCCTCCTCCACACCCAGCTTTTTGCGCCTTTTTTTCTTGGGTTCAACCCTTGCAAAATCGAGCTCATTGATGAGCGTACTGAACTTATCGCCATTTAGCAGAAAGATGTCGGTTGTGAGGTACTGCCACTCGCCTGTGAAGTTGAAGCTTGCCGTATCGGAGAAAAGCAGCCTTGGTTCAATATCGCGCTGGCCAAAGGCAAGTAATGCCGATAGCCAAAGCAAACCGATAAAAGCGATAGATTTGGTGTTCATACTTAAGATTTCAAATTGAAAAGGATAAAGGTTATAAGGATAAAGGTTATAAGGATAAAGGATAAAGGTTAAAGGATAAAGGGTTAAAAGATATATTTAAAAAATCAATTCTTTCTCTCTATATTTTTTTTACTAACTCATTTAGTTCTTCCACTTTTGGTTTTAGTTGAAGATACTCAATGTACCAACATGTAATTTCATTTGGATTCATAGCACAACCTTTAAACCTCCAAATCCTTTGTATTTACTAATTTTTTCAATATCTTCTTTCGTTTTTTCTCTTTCATTACCTGTAATATCATAGTAAGTTCTTATTGCTTCAAGGTTGTCCTCAAACACTTGTCTTTTATTGTAACTCATACACTATAATTTTAATTTAATTACTTCCATCATTTCATCTTCAAACTCATCGGTATATGCAAAATCAATCTTTTCAAACCCGTACTTCTCAAATATTCCCTCTCCTGCTTTCACTATTTCAATTATCTTTTTCTTTAACGTTCCTTCACTTTCCAATCTTTCATAATAATCTTCATCCATTTCTCTTATCCTTTCCTCAATGTATGAGTATTTTGAATTAGTATATCCCTCTTTTAAAACTTCTATTGCTCCGAGTTCTGCCATTAATGGCATTTCTCCCCTTTCAATCATATCATTATATAATCTAAATGCCATTTCCGTTTTTGCCCTCAAAAAGTCTTCGTACTCTATTCCCATATTTTCCTTTATTTCTGGGAAAAAATCAACCATGTACTCATCAAGGTATTTCCTAAAATTTTCTTTAGTTTCCATTTTTTCTACTTTCTTGTTGAACAAATTTAAACTTTTACTATCTACTAACAACCATCACCAAACCTACCTAGCTGACCCTACGGGGAGGGACAACCTCCTTGGTGGGGTCGAACATGTAGCGGTAGGTTATGTGTGTTTTACGCACCCGAGCACCAATTTGTTCGGCCACGCGTCGCATGGTGGGGTTAAAATCGCCAATCCAGTTCAGCTCCAGCTCGGTGTAACGGAATCCAGGGGCTAAAGCCCGCTTAGCGAATTCATTTACCAGCGCACCCTCAACTCCCTTTCCCTGGTGCTTTGGAACAATACCAAAAATCAGGCCAATGGCCTTGGTGCAAACCTTTTTAACTTTAAGTAAGTACAAAAAGTACAACTTGGAAAGGATATCGAACTTACCGTTCAGGTGCCTTACAACCTGATTAAGGTCGGGTACCATGATAAAAAATCCAATGGGTTCGCCCTCGTAGTAAGCAAAGTACATGAGCTCGGGGTCAATAATAGGCTTCATGGTTTTCATTAGAGCCATGGCGTGAGCCTCAGTAATTTTTTTAACACCGGTGTATCGGCCCCAAGCGTTGTTATAAATGGTGCGGAAATCCTCGGCAAACTTCTTCAAATTCTTTTTCGATATTGTTGTAATGGTGTACGAAGGGTTACGAGCAATACGCTCGGCCTTTTCCCAAACAACCGGGTCAACATTTTCAGAGTTAACTAACCGGTGGTAGGTGTACTGGTGGAAGTAAACCTTAAATCCATAGTTTTCGAAGAGGTTGCGGTAGTATGGCAAGTGGTAATCCATGCAGTAGTTGGGCGGGAAATCGCCATCAACCAGCAGGCCCCACCAGCGATCGCGGTCGCCAAAGTTAATGGGGCCATCCATGGCCTCCATGCCTTTTGATTTGAGCCACTCCCGGGCAGTATCGAACATCAGGTTAGCCGCCTCCTGGCTATTGATGCACTCAAAAAATCCTATGCCACCCGTAGGCTGCTCAGAGTTTTTGGCAATCTCTTTATCGTAGAAAGCAGCAATTCGGCCAACCGGTTTACCGTTATCGTATAAAACCCAGCGGATAGCCTCGCCATGGCGGAAATGCTTGTTAACCTCGGGGTTGAAAACATTCTCAATATCCATGTCAAGCGGGCGTATCCAGTTTGGATAATCGCTGTAAAGCGAAAGCGGTAGTTCAAGAAAATCGTTACGGGTGTGTTTACTGTTTACCTCTACAAGTTTGAAATTAGCCATGACAGTTAAATTGGTTTACTACGTATCAGCATTTCAGCAATCTGTAAATCGAAAGGAGTTGTAATTTTAATGTTTTCCCGGTTACCCTCAACGGTATGTATGGTGTATCCCTGCGATTCTACTACTGAGGCATCGTCGGTAAAGTAGGGTTGCTCAGGAACGTTATAGCATTCCTTAATCAGCTCCGATTTAAAAACCTGAGGGGTTTGCACAAGTAAAACGCTATTACGGTCAAATGCTTTAGAGGTACTGCCCTCAACCAGGCGCACCGATTCAACAGGTTTGATTACGGGAATTGCAATACCTTTTTGGGCTGCAGTTGCATAGCACTCCTCAATAACCTGTTTTGAAACAAGTGGCCGAACGCCATCGTGAATGGCGACAAGGGAGTTGTTTAAAGGGATTAGGGAAAGACCATTTTTAACCGACTGAAAGCGAGTTTCACCCCCGGCAGTAAGGGTTAAATTTGCGGTAAAATTATACTCAACGCAAAGGTTTTTCCATCGCTCCATCTGGTTTTTGGGGAGAACAAGCACAATACCGGGTTTTTGGGGAAGGGACAAAAAAAGCTCAATGGTATGCATTAGAATGGGCTTGCCGTTCAGGATCAGGAACTGCTTGGGGGCTTCGGAACCCATTCGTTGACCCGAGCCACCGGCAACAATAACCGCAAAACGATTAGTGCTCATAAAGTAAGATTATCGGCTCCGAAAGTTATCAAAAATTATCCCAAGTGCAATGACTTAAGGGGTTAATTCGGGATGAGTCGGAGTGGAAGGAATATGAGGGAGTTATAGTCCGTTAAACGTTAAACGTGAGCCGTTAAGCGCGTGAATAAAGTTAGAATGAGTAGTAATATGAAGAAGTTAGAGGAAGTTAGAGGAAGACGAATCATGAATCGTTAAACGTAACCGTTAAAAGTTAACCGTTAAAAGTAAAAGCGTGAATAAAAGTCGGAATGAGTAGTAATATAAAGAAGTTAGAAGAAGTTAGAGGAATATGAATCGTGAACCGTTAATCGTTAAAAGTTAAACATGTGAATATGATGGAGTTAGAAGAAGTTAGAGGAAGACGAATCAAGAATATTTAAACGTAACCGTTAAATGTGAACCGTTAAATGTAAAAGCGTGAATAAAAGTCGGAATGAGCTGGAATGGTAGAATGTGAGGGAAGTAAATGTAGAGAAAATAAAAAAAACATCTTTCCGAAAACGTTTGCGGGTTTATTAAACCATAAAACAATGGCAAAATGTTGATTTTCAACAATTGAATGCTGATATTTGCGGGGATGCATGGTAAAAACAACATATATGGTTAAGTACAACTATGTAAAGGAGTTTGTTGAGAAACCCATTAGGAAACACTGGGAACTCAACTCGCTATCGGATTTTAAAGGGGAAACCTTTACCTATGCCGATGTAGCCCGAAAAATACACTATCTCCATAAACTATATCAAATATGGGGTGTAAAAACTGGCGATAAGGTTGCCCTTGTGGGAAGGAATAATGCTGAGTGGGGCATAGTGTATCTTTCCGTAATATCATATGGGGCTGTTATTGTGCCAATACTACCGGATTTTTCGCCAACCGAGATACACAACATTGTAAACCATTCCGATTCTGTGCTTCTTTTTGCAGGCGATATGGTTTGGGGCGGCCTGAACCAAGCCGAAATGCCCAACCTAAAAGCAATATTCAGCATTTCAGGGTTTAACCTCCTTGTTTCAAATGATGAGGAAAGCCGAAGGCTATTTGAGGCTGCAAAATCCTCAATTACCGATGAGATGAAAAGTCTCACCCCCGACAAGGTTAACTATCCCGAAGTACCAAACAGTGAGCTTGGGGTTATCAGCTACACATCGGGGACAACTGGATTCTCAAAGGGAGTAATGCTGCCACTTAACAGTCTGGCAGCCAATACCGATTATGCCCGAAATAACATGCACCTGGTAAAGGGCGATCAAATTGTATCGTTTTTACCGCTGGCACACGCATTTGGATGTGCTTTTGAATTTCTATTCCCATTTGCCATGGGGTGCCATATTACGTTTTTAACCAAAATCCCGTCGCCCCCTATAATTCTTGAGGCATTTGCCAAGGTTCGCCCACGCTTAGTGCTGACTGTGCCCCTGGAAATAGAAAAGATTTTCAAGAAACAAGTATAGCCTAAGATTGAAAAGCCCGCCATGAAGGTTTTACTCAACATTCCATTGCTAAATAAGGTAATATTTAAGAAGATTAACGAGAAACTATCAAATGCATTTGGTGGCAATTTTCATGAGATAGTAATAGGTGGTGCAGCGCTAAACCCCGATGTAGAACGCTTCCTACGTCGTATTAAATTCAAGTATACAGTTGGGTATGGGATGACAGAATGCGGCCCGCTTATTTCGTATTCGGGGTGGCGTACCAATCCCATGGGCTCGTGCGGCAAGGTGATAAACTACCTTGAGATGAAAATAGATTCATCGGACCCATATAGCGAGGTTGGCGAAATTCTGGTAAGGGGTGAGAACGTAATGATGGGCTACTACAAAAACCCCGAAGCCACCCAAAAGGCGTTGGACAATGGCTGGCTACACACTGGCGATTTGGGGGTATACGACAGTAAAGGTTTTATATACATAAAAGGCCGAAGTAAAAGCATGATACTTGGCCCAAGTGGTCAAAACATTTACCCCGAGGAGATTGAGGCACGGCTTAATAATATTCCTTTTGTTCAGGAATCGCTTGTGATAGAGCAAAAGGGTAAACTTATTGGGTTGATTTACCCCGATTACGAGTCGGTTCAGCAGCAAGGTATTGACCCCGATAAGCTGGAGCCGGTTCTTGAACACCATCGCCTTGAGGTAAACAAGCATCTACCCCAGTATAGCCAAATAGCCAAGCTTGTGGTTCACAACCAGGAGTTTGAGAAAACTCCCAAAAAGAGCATTAAACGGTTCAAATACCAGTACTCCGACAACTAGTTGTGTTCCGATAATAGTAAAACCCGGAGCATTATTAGGTAAAGTATTGGAAGCATAACGGTTTGTAAAAACCTAAAGAAAAAAAAGTTGAGTATACCGCGGTAAATGAGAATACCTAGAAGGGTAATAATAGAACAATCGAGCAGGGCCAGGAAAACCCTGCTTGTTTTTTTATGAAAAACTTTTGGCAGCAAGTGCTGTAGGCTAACCCCGGACATGTGGTAAAGGCAAATGGTAAGAATAACAGGGGTAATAATTCCGAAAACCAGAAGAATAAAAGGCGATTGTAAAATCCTGAATGAGTATAGAATACCAAAAGATAAAAAGAGAAAAAGATTGAACGAAAACGCACCAGGCTTTTCCACCAGGTTGCGGGTCCAGAAATGCAGTATATGCTCTTTGGCTTGCTGATTCATAATGAGTTAGGCTTTGATAATTTGATAAGCAAGATACGCCATGTAAACCATCACAAGAATCACCCCCTCGCGTCGGTCGAACTTACGACCTGGGCCACTAACTGCAAAGACTAACATTAGAATTCCAGCAGCAATGTTTAGGGCTAAATCGAGGTTTGCACCACTGTATAACTTAATGGGGTTTATTCCGGCAGTAAGGCCCAATATTAGCAAGATATTGAAAATGTTTGAACCTACCACATTGCCAATGGCAATATCGGGTTTGTTGCGGTATGCAGCCACAACCGAGGTGGCCAGCTCAGGTAGCGATGTTCCCGCAGCTACAATGGTTAAACCTATAATTGACTGGCTTACCCCAAGTTTTGTGGCCATATTAACAGCCCCAAGCACAATAAGTTTACCGCCTCCTACCAGAAATGCTAACCCCCAAATAACCATCAGCACCGACATCCAAAGTTTTCGGGTTTCAATTTCGGGCGAGGCTGAGGCTGGATCCTCCTTTCCAACCAGGAAATTGTAGTACATGAAAACACAAAAAAGTAAAAGTAAAACCAAGCCTGCCGACCGCGATATTACATTTAGCTCTGCTGAATCGAGGAAAACCTCGTTTGAGAGCACCCATAGCACTAAAGCCGAGAGTAAAAAGAAAGGAATTTCAACCTTTACGGTGCTATGCTGTACACCAATCGGTTTAACCAGGGCAGCTAAACCCAGAATCATAAAAGTATTGAAAATGTTACTTCCCAAAATATTGCCAAGGGCAATATCGGAATTACCCTCTATAGCCGAAATAAGGTTAACTGATAATTCCGGAGCCGAGGTACCAAAAGCAACCACTGTTAGGCCAATGGTTAATGCTGATATACCCAAACGCTTTGCTATACTCGATGCGCCCTCAACAAGCCATGTAGCACCTAATACAAGGATTACTACCCCAAGAATAATAAATAAAAGATTCATCAGTTTTAAGTTTGAAGTAAACAGACAGGTTGATTTAAACCCAATAACAATATAAAAATAAGGTTAATCAGCGCAAAGATACAATAGATTAGGTTAACTTTGCTCGAAGTTTAACCTATAATAGTATAGCCTTGAAAAGGATTTTAATTACAGTTGGCGCTTCGGTTTTGGTTTTACTTATGTTTCCTCGGTGTGCCAAGGTGGTTTCGCCAACCGGTGGGCCAAAGGATACTATTCCCCCGGTTTTAGTCAATAGTAATCCAAAACTAAACGCAACCGGGTTTAGCGGACAAAAAATTGTTCTGGAATTTGATGAGTTTATTCAGCTCAAGGAGTTACAGCAAAAACTGTTGGTATCGCCACCTCTAAAAAGTAAACCCCAACCCAAGCAGAAAGGCAAGAAACTAGAGCTTGAGCTTACCGACACCCTAAAACCCAATACCACATATACCTTTTACTTTTCCGATGCAGTAAGGGACAACAATGAAGGTAACCCGATTAAAAATTTTATATTCTCATTCTCAACCGGGCAAACAATCGATACCCTTACCCTTTCAGGACGTGTATTGAATGCAATTACTAACGAGCCCGTTGAAAACGCCCTTGTAATGCTTTACGATTCATTTACCGATACCCTACCCTACACTACTCTACCCAATCATATTGCAAAAACCGATAAGGACGGAAAATACACATTGGTAAACCTAAAGCCCATAAAGTACAAGCTTGTGGTTGTTGACGATAAAAACGGCAATTACCTATATAACCAGGGTTCGGAGAGTATTGGTTTTATTTCTTATGAAGTAAACCCATCCGATAAAAACCCCAAAAGTATCAGTATAAGACTGTTCAGGGAGGAACTCCCCAACCAAATAGTAACAGGGTACGATAGGCCTGAACGCAACATACTCTCCTTGGGCTTTTCTCGAAAACCTGTTGGTGGGTTTAGCCTGAAACCTGTTGATAGGCTTAAATTAAAGAACTGGTATGTGGTTGAACCCGATAACAATGGCGATACGCTTAAACTTTGGATAGTAAATGATGAGATAGCCAATCGTGATACCCTTATGGCCATACTTGAATACCAAAAAACTGACTCGTTATACAGGCTTAAACCACAAACCGATACATTACGATTCCTTTACTACAAGGAAGAGGTTCAACAGTCCAAGAGTAAAGGTAAGAAAGATGAAGCCGTCCAGGTAAAGAAAGGTTTTACGGTTAGCACCTCTTTGCCCTCCGATAGGATGGTAATACCGAATGTGCCATTTGAACTCACACTTCCCATACCCATTCGGAAGGCAGATAACACCAAAATATCGATTTTCAATACCACCGACAGTATAGCTGACGAGCAGATTAAATTGAAGGTAGATAGCCTGAACCCAAGGATTTTCAGATTTGAAAAGGAATGGAAACCCAATACCTCGTACAAGCTCACCATTTTACCTGGAACTTTTGAAGACTATACAGGTCAAACCAACGATACCCTAATGCTGGAAATGATTGGTGCCGACCCTGAAAAGTATGGTACCCTAAGAATCAACCTAACTGGCGTAAGTAAGTCAGCTGTGGTTGAATTGCTGAGCGAAAAGGGCATACCTGTTGATGCAAGAACCATTCAGGGGAATGGAATAGTAGAATTCAGCTTTGTTAAGCCGGGTAAATATAGGTTACGGTTTATTGATGACTCTAACAATAACGGGAAATGGGATTCGGGTAGCTACATGAAGCGAATTCAGCCCGAAAGGGTTATTTACTTTACCGATGAAAAAACAAAGGGAGTTATAAATATCAGGGCAAACTGGGATAGCGAGTTACAGTTCTCATTAAAACAGGAATAAGCAATGTCAGTACTAATGAATTTTGCCATGTTCCCAACCGATAAAGGGGCAAGTGTTAGCCCCTACGTGGCTAAGATTATTGAGCTGATAGGCGGGTTGGGTTATGAATTCAGGCTAACGGCCATGGGAACCATAGTTGAAACCCCTACCCTTCAGCAGGCCCTCGATGTGGTTGATAAAGCCTATAAGCTACTTGAGCCCGATTGTGAAAGGGTTTATGTGAGCATCAACCTCGATATCAGAAAAAGTGATTTAGGCCGGATTGATGGGAAAGTTAAATCGGTAACAGAAAAGTTAAAAAAAAGTAACCAGTAGCATAGCATGATAAAAAAAAGTCTGACAGTATTACTCACCATTTTTGCCCTATCGGCATATAGTCAAACCTATGTTGGGGTAAAGGGGGGATACACCATGAGCGATATTGCTTTCTCGCCCGTTCAGAATACCCGTATGCTTTTTGCCGATGGATTCGATTACGGACTGGTTTTTAAGTACTTTAACCTGAAATATTTTGGTTTACAGGCTGAGCTTTACATGGTAAACAGGGGTTACCGTAAGCCTATTGATTTGGCAGAGCTGGGCGATACGCTATACAAACGCGTAAACACATACATTGAACTCCCCATCTTTATGCAGGTTAGGTTTAACCTTAAGCTTTTCATGATTCATTTCAATGCCGGACCCTATATTGCATACCTGGTTCAGGCGCGCGAAGGCGATAACTCATCGGGTGAATACCAGATGAGCAATATCTCCATTAACATACTTCGCGATAATCGTATAGATTTTGGTGTACTTGGAGGTATTGGCTTAAGCCGCGATTTTAAGTGGGGAACTTTTTTTGCAGAGGGGCGAGTTGGATATGGTTATGGCGATATGCAAAAGCATACCTATACAGGAATGCCAAAGCAGTCAAAAGCAGTATTTCAAAGCGTAAACGTAGGCTACCTGTATCATTTTGGAAATAACGTAAAATAAGGATAAAACAGGCGAACCTTTTTAGCCATCAGCATGTTTAGGTTCAAAAGTTATTTTGATGAAAAGCTGGAACGAAATACCTTACGATATACAGCGTGTAATTTCTAATACCGCAGTAGCCCCTGGCGCATATATTCTGAAGTTTAAAAAAAACTACCCCTTTATTGCCGGCCAAGTGCTTGCCTTGGGTGTTTCCAAGGAAATAGAACCACGGTATTATAGCATTGCCTCGCCCGAAAACGACGAGCTGATATCGATACTTTATACTGAAAGGGTTGAAGGGAAACTAACACCCATGCTATCGCTCTTAAAACCAGGCGAAAATATAATGGTTTCTAAACCATTTGGAACCTTTACTCATGTCAAGCCTTCGCCCGTATTCATTGCTGCAGGAACAGGAATTGCCCCATTCATTTCGATGTTGCTTACGGGTAAGGCAAGCGGAGTTACCCTCATACATGGTGCGCCCTACCCCGAATACTTTTACTACTCCGATACTCTAATAAGTAGGCTTGGCGAAAACTACATCCGATGCTGCTCACGTTGCCAGCCCGGATGCCTGTTTGTGGGGCGCGTTACTGACTTTGTGAAACAGTGGAACGACCTGGATGTCAATAGGCCCTACTACCTTTGCGGTAGCGCCGAGATGGTTGTGGAAACCCGCGATATACTGATATCGAGAGGCGTTCCTGTGAGCAATATAAATTCGGAGATATACTTTTAGCGAATGGTTCCACTTTACGGAAAAACGCTCGATGAGCTTAAATCGATAGTAACAGCCGAAGGGCTTCCATCGTTTACGGCATCCCAAATAGCCGATTGGCTTTACCATCACCATGCCGAAAGTATCGATGAGATGACCAACCTGTCGAAAAAGGCCAGGGAGATGCTTTCAGCAAAGTATACCGTAGGGTTATCCAAACCCGAAAGGGTTTCGGAATCGGCCGATGGTACCAAAAAGTATCTATTTCCGGTAGCCAATAACCGCTTCGTTGAGGCTGCCTATATTCCTGATGATGACCGGGCAACCCTTTGCGTTTCTTCGCAATCGGGCTGTAAGATGGGATGCCTGTTTTGCATGACTGCAAAGCAGGGATTTCAGGGAAATCTTTCGGCAGGTGAAATACTGAACCAGCTACGCAGCATCCCTGAATTTAAGAATGTGACAAACATTGTGTACATGGGGATGGGCGAACCACTCGATAACCTTGAGAATGTTCTAAAAAGCCTTGAAATTCTTACCTCAAAGTGGGGAATGGGCTGGAGCACCAAGCGCATTACGGTTTCAACCATTGGTCTTATCCCTGCCATGAAGCAGTTCCTTGAAAAGTCAAACTGCCACTTAGCCATTAGCCTTCATACTCCGTTCGATGATGAGCGCCGGATGCTTATGCCTATCCAGAATGTTTACCCAATAGCCGATGTGGTTGATGAGCTCAAAAAGTACCGATTTAGCGACCACCACAGGGTGTCGTTTGAGTATATTATGTTTGATGGGCTAAACGATACCCCGCGCCACGTAAAGGAACTGGTGAAGCTGCTTAATGGAATAAACTGCCGGATAAATCTAATCCGATTCCATCCCATTCCCGATTCGCCGCTCCGCACCTCACCCGACGAGCGCATTATACAGTTTCGCGATTCGCTAACAGCCAAGGGCATATTTACCACAATCCGTGCCTCGCGGGGGCAGGACATTCAGGCTGCTTGTGGATTGTTATCAACAAAGGCGCTACAGGAAAAACGTTAACCGTGAACCGTGAACCGTTAAACGGAATCTAATTATTACCTATTGTCATTCCGAGCTCGTCGAGGAATCTCATTACGAGTTAAATCGTTAACCGTGAGCCGTTAACCGTGAGCCGTTAACCGTTAAACGGAATCTAATTATTACCTATTGTCATTCCGAGCTTGTCGAGGAATCTCATTTACGATTTAAAGCGTGAGTCATGAGCCGTTAGGCGAAGTAGAACAGCAAACAATAACGCTTGTCATCCTGAGCCTGTCGAAGGATCCCCCCTTTATGGTAAGGGAGATGTTTCGCTAACGCTCAACATGATACTACCCTCACGAACAACTATTAACTGTCAACCGACAACTTAATTGATATAAAGTGTTGCACGGATTTGCACAGCGTGAATCAGCATAATCAGTGTCATCTGAGTTCTATTACCTTTCGATGTGCTAATTGATTTAACACAAATAAAGATTAGGTGTTTTTGTCATAAAAACATAAAAATTTGTCACAAAAAATACACCTTTAATAAAAAACGTAATAATCCTTTGCAGATTTAAAAATTTTTTATTAAAATTGTTACGCTTTTTTAACAGTTTGTATTTAAGGATGTTGTATAAAGGTTAAGGTAAATAACAAGTGAAGATATGATTAGAAATAAGGTCAAGATTTAAAAGATATTGTACAACGGCAAATAAGTTTTCCTGATCAATGATTCTCTTTTGCTATTGCAATTTTTTGAATACAAGGGAAATTTGGAAAACTTAAGGAGATACAGTTATGAGAACACTTTTTTTAAGTAAAAAATTTACTGTGTAGAAAAATAATTCTTTCAAGATGAACAACATAAGACTAAAATCAATGTTTTTTTTAATACTATTTCTAGCTTCATGCGGAAATGGTCATAAGCATAATTACCAGGAAAAGAAGATCGTAACCCCTGTCATACCCATTAAAGCAAAACCAAAGATCAATGTATATATAGAAAATTCGGCTAGTATGGATGGTTTTGTAAATAAAGGAAATGATTTTACAACTTTTGTTTCTAATTTTCTAAACGATACATACATAAAATATACCGAAGACATCAATTTGTATTATATCAATTCACGAATAATACCTTTAGGGAATGACTTAAATGAATTTGCGACAAGGTTGAATCCGAGTGATTTTAAAAAAATGGGTGGAAACCGGGGTGCCACTAAAATTTATGAGTTACTCGATACAATTCTTAAAGCTACTAATAACAATACAATATCCTTTTTTATAACTGACGGTATATTTTCCCCAGGAAAAGGTAAAGATTCACAAAAATATATTAATGATCAATATAACGGGATTAAAAGAATTTTTTCTAACTTTTTTAAAACAAATCCTAATGCTGCAGTTGTTGTTTATCAATTTCTTTCACCTTTTAATGGTATTTTCTATAATAGACATGATAAACCGATTTATAAAGTTGAAGAAGTTTTACCTTATTATATATGGATTATCGGAAACATTGAGAATGTAAAAGATTTAATGGAAAATGTTCCTATTGAAAGGATTGCATCAAAAGGAAGTTATAAAATATTCACAGCGGAAGGGAGGAAGAAAGTCAATTACGCAATAAAAATTAACACGGGAAAATTTGATTTAGATAAGTCTAATCCTAAAAATACAATTATTAATCTTAGAAAAGATGGAAGAAACAATAAAGTGACCTTTGCTGTGGATGTAGATTTTTCTTCATATGTACTAAATAATGAATACCTATTAGACAAAAATAACTATTCTTTAAACAATAATAACTATGACTTTTCAATAAAAAAAGCGACTAAAAATCCATATGGATATACCCATACATTAGTTTTTTCGGCAGATAAAGTGTATAAAGGTATTTTAACGATTAAATTAAATAAAACCAATTTGCCCAGTTGGATTTTTGAGGATAATGATGACGAAGGATTAATGGCCATTAGAGGTAAAACGTATGGTATAAAATATCAAATACAAGGCGTGCATGAAGCCTTTTCTGCTAATGATGAAAGTTACACTGAAATAACCATAAACATTAAATAAAATGGAAGAGTTACTAGGAAATATTTACTGTTGGTTTGAGTCGTTATTTGGCCAAAATCTTGCTGAGTACCTTTGGGGATATAATTGTGAAACTCAGGGTTATTCGAACGTAAACCTTTTCAACTCAATTGGTTTGTTGACCATAGTTGTAGTTCTAATTTTTGTTTTGGCTTACTATTATTTACCACTTTATTTATTTAACCACCCTCGGTCAAACAGATGGTGGAATTGGCTCATAATTTTGGGATTAGCTGGATTTGTAAACTTCCTTATAGCATCTATCTGGACGGTTAATGATTTTCTTAACGGCAACATTGGTGATTGTTTAATTTACACAAGAGATGAAGGGGGTAATATCGTAGTTCAGCATATATATGAAACCAATTGCTTTTTATTCGGATTAAGCAATATCTTTATTTCAACTTTATTTTTCATTTTATTTAGTATTCTGTTTAAACGCTGGAGCCGAAACTGCAAATATTCACCTTTTTAATTAAGTAATTGAAAAAAATAAGATTATGAGTAAACTATATGTTTTTGGAATAGGAGGAACAGGTGCAAGAGTCCTTAAGTCACTTGTAATGCTTCTTTCTGCTGGTGTTGATTGTGGCGTAGATACCATTGTACCTATTATTATTGATCGCGATATTTCAAACAAGGATTTATCTCGAACAAAACTTTTGATTGAAGATTATGTTGCTGTTAATAAACTTAATAGAGCAAATGATACTAATAAGTTTTTTAAAACAAAAATTTCATTGTTAAGCGGAGGATTATATTTACAACTTCGCGACAATACTCAAAAATTTGCAGATTTTATTGGGAAAAGCACAATGAACGATGAAAATAAAGCCCTTGTTGAGATGCTTTTCTCAAACAAAACCTTGGACTTGGATATGACAGAAGGATTCCAGGGTAATCCAAATATAGGTAGTGTGGTATTGAATCAATTTGATGAGAGCGATGTTTTTGTAAAATTCGCAAATGATTTTAAAGATGGTGATAAAATATTTATTATAAGTTCAATATTCGGAGGTACTGGTGCAAGCGGTTTCCCGCTATTACGTAGGATTTTAAAAACCCCAAATGTTAAGGATGGGAAAGGGAATACCTTACCTAATTGGGGATTGATAAACGACGCACCTATTGGCGCGCTTTCAGTTTTACCATACTTTATTGTTGGTCAAGCAAACGAAGAAAGTTTGGTTAATTCCGATACTTTCATCGATAAAGCTAGAGCGGCCCTGTCTTACTATAAGACTGAAGATAAAAAAATCGACACCCTATACTACATAGCAGACAGGCATACTACGACTTACGAACATCACAGGGGAGGCGAATCACAAAGAAATGATGCTCATTTTATTGAATTAGCAGGTGCTCTTGCAATTCTTGATTTTGTTAATCCTTTAAAGTCAGAGATAAATTTCAATAGGGAAAATAACATAATTCAACACACAACATATAAAGAATTTGCAATTATTAAGGGAGGGCGAGAAATAATCTTTGATCAATTGGCAGACGAAACAAAAAAACTTATTATAAACCCTCTAACAAGGTTTTTGCTATTTGCAAAATATATGGGATATTCTGTTATAGAAAAAGATATTGATGGAAATAGAAAAAAAGTTGTTGAAAGGATTGATAGCTTCGACATATTTAAAAAAGAACAAAAATATCAACCTTATGCTAAAAAATTTACAGGTGAATTTCGTCAGTTAGATTCTATAAAGAAATTAGAGTCTGTTCAAAAAAAATTTGTTGAATGGCTATTGGAAATGGAAAATCAAGAACACTCATTTAAACCATTCAATTTAATGTCGCCTAATTGTAATGACTTTATTAAAGGAGATTTAAGTATATTGAAATTCAAAGATTTTCCATATAAAAATTGGGCTAGAGTTGATAATGAACTTAATCGACACATTGGAAAGATTGACAAATCTTTAAATAACGAAGAATGTTTCTTAGAACTCTTTTACATTGCGTTAGAAAAATTAGTTAATTATTAAAATAAAAAAGCCATGGCTGATAATACATACGTTTTTAGGTTACAAGATGAAAATGAACGACATGATTTATCCAACAGCCTTAAGCATTGGGATGTCTCGCAAATGTATAATGAAAAACAGATTGCTGCCATTAAAAGCTCAAATTCGAAATCAGAACATCAACCGACTTCAATTCCTTCGCCCTTTGCCCGTATTGCTTTGGTTAAAACTGCTTTTACTGAAGTGGCTAAATATGGCGAAAATGCTTTAATGGCATACCAAAAGATTGTGTCAGACACACTCGATGTGGCAGAAATATTTTTCACTATCGACAAGTGGTCGAAAATTATTGAAATAATTAAATGGGATAAAGAAGAACAATTAGAGAATCTCAAAAGGGGACATAGTCAATTGTATAAAACCTTTAAGACTTATCTTGAGAACGATGCCTATGAATTCAATTTTGATAAGTTGAAATGTATTTATATTCTAAAATACAAGCCTACAGGGGAAATGATTGGCGCCACCTCTCCTTCCACTGTATTTTTTAGTTCAGGAAACGATTTAACTAATATTGACATACAACTATCGTCTGAGCATAAAGCATTTCATGGAATAAAACCTTTAAGTGAACGTTCATGGGAATTTCAGAAATATCTGCATTTGTGGAGTTATGCAAACAAAGATCTACGCCAAAGTGAATGGCAAGCACCAACTTTCTTATTCCAGGAGTTTTATCATTATCTAGAAAATCAGAAAGAAAAGAGCGGTAAATTTCAGGAAATTGATGAACTACAAAAAAATGCATTTGAGGAATTAAACAAATCATTCTCACCATTAAGAGCTCCTGATGTTGAAGTTTTGGGCAAGCCAATTTATAAATGCAAAGATGCATTGTTTATAAATGACTTTTTAACGGAAAACGATATATTTGAAGAAAATATTATACAAGTTCCATTCAAAATCCAAAGCAAAAGTTATTTTGATGGAAATATCCAAGATAATTCGGATGTTTCTTATTTGTTACCATTAAAGGATAAAATATTCAAATTATTTTCTATTGATATAATAAAAAGTTCATTAAAGATCACCCATGTAAATCATGTTGTTGAGGTTACTTTTGACCTTGAAAACAAACCATATAAAAAGAAATACACAGAAACTAAAGGAGAAATAATTAAACCCAGTTTTGATTGTGCTTTATTTCCAAATATAAAATTTACAAAAGATACATTAGCACATTATCGCTTTGGTATCGTATGTGATTTTAAGGAAAAAGATAAATTCAGCGCCGAGTATATTAAAATTAATGATCAAATTGATACTAATAATATCAGGGTATCATTACGTAACGAAACATATGATAAAAGTTATGTTTTAAAAAATTATTCACTTCAAAAATCAAACTTTGATTATATCAGGTTCACTTATAAAGGATTTTCTGGGGTAATTATCCCTCACCTAAAACCCATGTCAGAAAATAAAAAATATAAGTTTGCCGTTGATTTTGGAACTACAAACACCCACCTAGAATATAGTATAATAGATGATAATAAACAAAATATTGTAAAAAGTGAACCTTTTGATATAAAAGAAACTCCAGAAGACGAAAAGCAAGTTCATTGGTTGCATGGAGGAGAAAGTCTATTAATAAGAGTTTTTGATGAAGAGTATATTCCTCCCTATACCAACGATGAATTTAAATTTCCAATGCGTACGGCGCTTTCCTATGGCCAAGGAACTAATTGGAGCGATGTTTATCCTTTTGAAAAGGCCAGTCTAAACGAGTTGTACGAGAAACGTAGAGACTTTCCCTATAATCAAACAATCACCAATATAAAGTGGTCTGATGATCTAAACTACAGGAATCAAGTAAAGGTTTATATTGAATCGTTGATGTATATTATGCGAAATAAAGTGATAATAGGGGATGGAAAACTTGAGGATACTCAAATTATATGGTTTTATCCTGTAAGTATGGAAAGGGGACGTCTTGATAATCTAAAAAAAGTTTGGAAAGAAGCATATAAAAAATACTTTGGAGAAAATGAAAACAATATAGTATCAGTCCCGGAATCTGTTGCTCCATTCTTATACTATGTAGGTGACCGCAATGCAAATAATTTGGTTACTATTGACATTGGAGGAGGAACTACCGATATCTTGATTGCAGTTAATGATCAGATTGATTGCATAACTTCTTTCCGTTTTGCGGCAAATACAATTTTTGGTGATGGCTATTCCGATAATAACAGATTAAAAAATGGTATAGTTAGACAATTTAAAGATCAAATAAGAAATGAACTGCTGACAGGTAAAAATATTAATGAGGAAAATGAATTAATTGAAAATTACGATTTAATTTATAATACTGCTTGTTCAGCCGATATAGCCTCTTTCTTGTTTTCTTTAAAATACAATAAAACCGTCAGAAAGGCTGGGGAAAATCTTGCAGAAAATGTAAACCTAAATAAAAAGTTGGTAGAAGATCAAAATCAAAAGATAACCTTTATGCTCTTTTACTCAGCTATAATATATCATTTAGCTAAATTGATGAAGGCAAAAGAATTAAAAATGCCCGAAAAAATTGTTTTTAGTGGTAATGGGTCAAGGGTTATCGAATTTTTTACAGACAATTCAACTCTTTTAAAGAATTATACTAAACAGATTTTTGAAAAGATTTATGGTGTTGAAGAATATTCAAAAGATCTTGAAATAATTATCAATAAGGATAATCCCAAAGAAGCAACATGTAAGGGTGGCTTTTTTAATGAAAGTTTAGAAAAAAATTATGAAGAAAATATTAGAAATAAACAAGTAGTATTGCATAGCAATAAAACTAATTCTTTAATTCTCCGAAACCTTGGCGAAATTAAAGAAACCGACAAGTATGAATTTATCTATAATAATGAAGAAGAGTATCTAACCAAAACTACTGAAGAGGCGAAAGAATTTTTTGAATTTGTTTTTAATTTGCTACCATTATTTGAAATAGAAGGCTATAGATTTAAATCAGAATCTGTTGAAATAGCCCGAAAAGAATGCTTTAAAAGGCTTGACATACATACCAAAAATGGCTGGCGTATTAAAAAAGAAAAAGAGAAAGTAGAGAAATCGTGGATTATCGAGGAATCGTTTTTCTTTTATCCTCTGGTAGGTGCCATAAAAGATTTAGTTGATGCTATTTGTGATAAGGTTACAAATAACAATTAATCAATTTAGCTATGAAGACAATATTACGTTTGATAGTGCTTTTCCTTTTTTTAAACAGCACGCAACTTTTTGCTCAAAAGAGTATAACCAAACAGGAATTTGAGAAAATAGTTGACTATGCTAACTGTATGTACGTTAAAGCGTTTATCGAAAAGAACGACAAGGGTAAGCCTTATTATACCGATACTTACGAGAAGAAAATAAAGAAGAAGCTAGAAAATGTGAATATTGAAAAGCCCGAATCAATAATCGATTACAAAAAACTTTTAGAATTATTATCCAATAACTCTCCTGCAGCTGAACTTGCAAAGAGAATTAACAATAGAAAATTGAAATATGATGAATTTTCCGATGATGAAACGTTAATAAAATCATTATCCACAACGGGTTGGATAAATATAGATCTGAGCGGTACTGCATTGGCAATTCAAAATAAATTAAGAGAAAGATATAAGTTGCAAAATAATATGAATGCTTCAGAAGGTGAGATTATAAAAACACAAACGATTCAAACATTAAGACAGGTTGATGAACTTCTGAGCAAGGTTGAAGACCTTCAGGAAAAAGTCAACAATCTTCAAAATGAAATTGACGTTATAAATACAACAAATGCCACACATCAGAATAGTTTAAAACAAATTCGCCAGGTAATATTTGGAATATTGTTTTTTTTTATGGCTTTAGTGATAATTATATTTTTTTACTTTAAGCGTTTTCAATCAAGAGATAGAGATAAAGTAATAAATTATGTATTGAATAGCGAGCGTATAGATAAAAAGTTTTTAAAAACCGATTCATATTCTTACAAGTTAACCGATAATGATAGAAAGATTATTGTTGAAGAGATAATAGAAAAGTTAAATAAAAATAGCCCAAATCAAATACCAAATGTTGAGAATGAACAAAAGTTAAATCCAGTAAATTCAGTTGTAAAATATTTATTCGGGCTGAATGGAAAAACTTTTTCCAGAGTTCAAAATACACCTGAAAACACTTTCTTTAAATTAATTAACGAAAATGGTGATGTTGCCAATTTTGAATTTTTTGGTGATGCGGAAGAAGCAATAGCTAAAAGGATATTTGCCGATGACATTTGCACCATTGTATCGGGTGGGTTCCAAAATGCCAAAAATGTCCAAAATATTGAGCCCGGTAAATTGAAAAGAGTTAACGATAAGTGGGAAGTTGTTGAACCGTTAAAAATTAAATTAATTTAGCTATGCATTATATCATAATTATTATTGTAATCCTAGTAGTTGTTTATCTACAGATTAAAATTTTTAGAAATACACAAGGGAAATTACTAGTACTCAAAGATATTTTTCCCGAAAAAGAAGGGTTGTTATCTTTAGCTTATGTTAGTGATAACCATAAATTAATTGAAAGTAAACGCAACGACAAGAATGCGGTTTTTGATGTAATTATTTCCTCAATAAATAATTACCTAAAAGAAAATAAAAATGTAATTAGCGATTTTCATATAATAAAAGATATTGTGGATAGGAATTGCGATGCTAAAGAAGAAGAGATAAATGTGCAAATTCCTATTCCGCTTTATTTAGGATTAGCAGGAACTATGCTTGGTATATTGTTTGGCTTAGGTTATCTGGTATTATCGGGAGGGATAGCAGATTTGCTTAGTTCAAATAGTAGTGGTTCTGGAACTGAAGGGGTTGAGGCTTTACTTGGAGGAGTTGGACTTGCAATGATATCAAGTGTAGTTGGAATTGTGCTAACAACATGGGGCTCCCTCAAAGCAAAAGATGCAAAAATGGAATTAGAAAAGGAAAAAAATATTTTTCTTAGCTGGATTGAAGAGGTGTTATTACCCAAAACAACTAGCGATATTTCAAGTGCCATTATTTCAATGACCAGGAACCTGGCGGGTTTTAATGAGGCGTTTGCAAAAAATACAAATGAATTAAGGTCAACTCTTTCATACGTTAATGATTCGTATCAAAAACAAACGGAATTGATGCAGTCAATTAGCAACTTAAAGATTGGACAAATCGCCACTGCTAATATTGAGGTATATGAAAAACTTAAAAACAGCACAAATGAAATAGGAATTTTTGCTCAATATTTGACAAATGTTAACGAGTATCTATCAAACATAAAGGATTTAAATAAAAAATTAGATGAGTATGAAAAAAGAACTCAGGTAATTGAACGTGCAGGTGAGTTTTTTCAAAAAAACGAAAAGTGGTTGGCAGAGAGTTTTGACAATGCTAATATTGAAGTTCAAAAATCCCTTGAGGGATTCAATAATACAATCAAACAATCGTTTAGCAAACTTGAAGAAAACCTTAATAGCCATACATTAGACATTGACAAATCAATGGAGAAAATTACTATAAAGATTCAAGACGCTTTTGAAGGAATAAATGAAATTATTAATACATCAGTTGCCAAAAATTTAGAAACTTTTGAGAAAGCAATTGCTGAACAGCAAATCGCATTTCAAAATAAGTCAAAGGAAATGCTCGAGCTTATTGAGGAATTAAAGAATTTAAAAAGCATTAAAGAGGGTATAAAAGATTTTAAAGAAGCAACAAACAAACAAAATTCAAAGATAGAGGAGTTAACAAAGGAGATACGAAAGTTGGCAACAATGAAAATTGAGGGCAATACAAGTAGCAGGGGCGTTAGTCTTCCTTTGTGGGGTAAAATATTGATTATTTCGAGTGGTGGCCTTGTTTCACTTGCGTGTCTCATTTACATTATCCCTAATCTAATCAATTGGTTTAAAATTCTTATTAATTGGTTATTCTAATGACTAAGCAAAAAAAAGAATCTTATTTTTGGACAAGTTATTCCGACTTAATGACTAGCATGTTTTTTGTTATGCTAGTGCTTTTTGTCCTTACAACTGCACTTATTCGAAAAAAGATGGTTGTAACACAAAATCAGATTGATAAAATTAGAGAAATTCAAAATGCTTTTAATAACATTGATACAACATATTTTCAATATAATACGATATATAAAAAGCATATATTAAAAACAAAGGTTAACTTCATGACTGGCGTTTCTGATATTTATACTCTTGATTTAGATACACGTATTGAACTAATAAACGCAGGCAAATCAATACGTAAGCTGTTAAATAGAATTAGTATAGATTACCCAGGAATTCAATATTTGCTTATAATTGAGGGCCAGGCCTCTAAAGATAATTATTACAGAAATAATGAATTAAGTTATGAGCGTGCTTTATCCTTAAAGGATTTTTGGGATAGAAACGGTGTTTATTTCGGAGATAATTGTGAAGTAATCATTTCTGGAAGTGGTACAGGAGGCTCATTACGAGATTCCATTGAAAAAAATAATCAACGCTTTTTGATTCATATTATTGCAAAACCTGGTATGATTCAATAAAATTTATTAATGAATAAAATTCGAATATATCTAAGTCTAATTCTTATTATACTTATTCCTTCTGTTTTAGCTTGCGGAAGGAAATCGGGTAGAAAATCTACTATAAATAATAATCACGGATATCATATAGAGCAAAAAACAAATAGTTTTAATACTGAAAAATATGATAATGCTGTTAAGATGGAATCCGAAAATGGGGTAAAATATATTTGGATTGAAATTAATGGAATTAGACTAAAATTCATTTTTGATACCGGTGCAAGTAACATATGTATTTCATCAGCCGAAGCAGCCGTTCTTTATAGACAGGGGACTTTAAGTAGAAGTGATATTATAGATGTGCAGCACTTTCAGGATGCTACTGGTCGCGTTTCTAAGGGTACAAGAATAAATTTAAGAGAGGTTAAAATTGGGAAAAAGGTTTTGCATAACATTGAAGCCATAATAATTGATAATTATGAGGCACCCTTACTTTTGGGACAGAGCGCATTAGAAAAGTTTGGAAGAATTTCCATTGATAACCAAAGGGGAGTAATAATTTTTGAATGACGAATTAACAGTAATTTATATCAATTAAAAATAATCGAGGTTAAGATATTTATGTCAAAAATAAAACTTAATATAACTTATTGTCACCGAAAACCTGAACGATCATTTTTTAGAAAGGTAAACAGTTCCCTGTTTGTGCAAGATGCACAGAAATACATTTAGGTTACTTAACATTTCCCCTATTTTATTTTATGTTTTTAATTTAAATATTTGGTGAATAATAGCATTGATACTCACAACTTATATTGATGCGGTTACTCAAACTTTCTGTAATAGAGAAAGCGCCAACCTTTTCCGGGTTACAACAGATTTTATTGATGGGTTTTGTATTATGTTTTTAGTTTCTATTATTGGTAAATATATAGGAGACGAAATTCTTTTAATCTTAAAATAAAAAACTATTACAGAGCACTATCAAATTTAACAGAATACAAATCACGATGAAAATTAAGTACAGGATTACAAGTTCTATTGTTTTATATCCCTTTGCTTAGTATAATAATTTATTTTTCGGGAAAAGATAAATATCATAATAAAGCAAAACAGGTTTGCCATGCAGTACTTTGGGGGTAATTAGTGTTATATTAAAGATTTTACTATAATTGCAGTATCCGGTTAATAGCGAAAAATAATATTTAACAATTACACTTATTTTTAATTATTAGCAGCTTAAAATATTGAATTTTAGATTGCTATTTGTATATCATTTTTATTATTGATATAAAGAGAGATTTTTCTGAGATAATTATTTTTTGCTAATCATAAAAAATTAGAAAGGGCACCGCAAGGCGCCCTTTCTATCTTGTAATCCTGAATTATTTCAGGTTGTGAGTTTTAACGAATTTCTCAAGAACACCCTTAAGGTCGGGTAAGCCTATCTCAGCCAAATCGTAGAATACACGGGTGGTAGGTTTCTTGATGTTGATAATACGGCTGAGGTCAATTGGGGTACCAATAATAACGGTATCGCAATCGGTGTTGTTGATGGTGGCCTCTAGGTCCTTGAGCTGTTGCTCACCGTAGCCCATGGCAGGAAGAACACGGCCAATGTTGGGGTAAATACGGTAGGTTTCCTTCAGTTTACCAACAAGGTAAGGACGAGCATCAACCTCTTCGCTTGCACCAAATTTGCGGGCAGCAATGGTACCAGCGCCAATCTTCATTTCGCCGTGGGTTAAGGTTGGGCCGTCCTCAACAATCAGGCAACGCTTACCATCGATAAGTTCGGGCTTGTCAACCTTGATGGGCGAAGCGCCGTCAACCACAATGGCTTTGGGGTTGGTTTTGCGAATGTT
>Ga0208461_1000509_pt1 | contig 37705 bp, 57 predicted proteins | sample AD_JPNTR4_MetaG_FD_184448 | JGI IMG/M metagenome (GOLD analysis project Ga0208461, IMG submission 184448) | Active sludge microbial communities of municipal wastewater-treating anaerobic digesters from Japan - AD_JPNTR4_MetaG (SPAdes) (version 2) | ecosystem: Engineered > Bioreactor > Anaerobic...
AAAAAGATCGGGTGGAAGAGAAAGAAGCCTCATCTGCTGCTAAAGATCTCAAGAAAAGAGCAAAGAAAGCGCACGAATAATCCAACGAAAGAGAACTTATGTCTTGGCCTGTTAGTAATCCCATAGCTCGCGAACTAGATGACTTTTGGAAAGAAAGCCAATCTCTTTGGCAGCAATGGTGGTATGAAGCCGATCTCGATACAAAGATGGCAACAGGCCAGCAAGATTACTGGAACACATTCTATAACATAAATTATAGAAACCAAAAGATTTTAACGTTCAACAAGATCCTCCGCATCATCAATATGATCGGAGGGTATCAAAGGGATAATAGGCTTCAAACTGTCGTCTATGCAGCAGATAACGACCCAGACAGGGGGGAAACTGCAGACCAGCTTACCACGATATTGAATTGGGCAAAAAACCAAGACAGGATCTACGAAAAGATCTCTGATTGCTTCGACGGCTCTAACATATGCGGGTTAAATCTTCTGCATGTTTGGATGGATTATCGGGAAGATCCAGAGAATGGAGAGATCCGAGCTGATCGCATTCCATTCAACAGCTTCTTGATGGATAACTATTGGACTAAGCCAGATCTTTCCGATTGCGATCGGATATGGACACGTAAGTACGTTACAAAAAGGCAGCTTGCAAGCCTTTTTCCTGATATCGAAAAAGACATACCAGCTCTTGGAAAAGGGTATGCTGCAAAAGATGGGAAGTTTCAATTCTTGGCTCAAAACTGGTATCAGTATCAGCAAGAGATGTACGCTTATGACGAATATTGGGTAAGAGATTACCGAGAAACCCAAAAAGTGCTAGATAAAAACACAGGCGAAGTGGTTGAATGGACGGGCACAAAAGACCAATTTCAACTACTAAGGCGATTTAATCCTAATGTCGAACTCATTAAAGCCTCCGTTCCGACGATCCGCTGGAACGTCCTCGTCAACAACCACCTCATCTACGAAGAGCAAAAGCCCTGGGGATTGGACCGGTTCCCGTTCGCGGTATCTCTCTGCTACCACTTCCCAGAAGTCCAAAATTACGCCTATCGGTACCAAGGGATCGTACGCAACATCAGAGACAGCCAAATTGAGCTTAATAGAAGACGAAACAGGCTTTTGGACATGCTTGATGCGCAAGTGCAATCCGGTCTTATGGTTAAAGAAGATGCTCTTGTCAATCCGGAAGACGCGTATTTTCAAGGCCCTGGCAAAGTTTTTTTCCTAAAGCAATCGGCTAACATCGCAACGGATATAGCGCCAATTCCAGCTCCCCCCGTCGCAAGCGGTTGGATGGAGCTAATTCAGACCATCGAAAAAGAGATCATGGATATTGTTGGGCCTGAAGAGCTCTTTGCTCAGAATATGGGAGCCAAAGAGATGACCGGCGTTTTGATGAAGCTCAAAATGGGAGCTGGGCTTACAGGACTTAGGAATATTTTTGATCGTCTCAATCAAATGCAAATGAATGTGGGAGAGATCGTACTCGATCTCATCATGAATAATTTCGGCATCGGCAAGATGACTCATATCTTAGGGAAAGAGCCATCGGAGTTGATCAAGACATCATTGACGCCACAAAACCAGCTTTTGAAAATGGCTTCTTCTATGCTGAAATACAATTGCGTAGTAGAGGAAGCCGAGATGACAGCAACGCAAAGGCAATTGCAGTTCTTGCAAGCTTTGCAGCTAAAACAATTAGGCATTCCAATCTCCAACAAATACATCCTCGAAAAAAGCACTCTGCAAGGCAAAAAAGAGATCATCGAAGATATCGAACAACAAGAGCAGCAAGCGGCTCAAATCCAACAACAACAAGTCTCTCAAGAGCTCGAACAAGCAAGAGTCCTTACCAGATCTTTGGAAGCAAAAGCCCAAAGCGATTTCGCTATGGCAGAGGAAAGGAAAGCGACTTCTGTCCAGAAGATTGCGCTGGCAAAACAAGAAGCTTCCCAAGCCGTACATCAACGCGCTTCCGCTGCATTGGATAATGCCAAAGCTTTAAGAGAGCTTGAAGACATGGAAGAGGATCGTCTCATCAAGCTGGCTAACTTCATCGTCGAGATTCAGTCTAAACAAAAGATGATCCAAGGAGGCGAAGAGAGCGACTCTCTACAGCTTTCCGAAGAAATCTCCCAGCCTGTCGAAGAAGAAAAAGCCAAAACAGAATCCCCTTCCATGACAAAAGGGTAAGCGCTCTCCTAGATATAATTCAACCTATATGATAGCATCCCGAGCGCAACCTAAGGAGGTTCGCTTATGATGTCCACGATATCAAGCTCCATGTCATATGTATGGGGTGGATTATGTACTCTTCCAAAATATTGGAACAGTATGAATTATTTGGGTAAAACTGTAACTGTAATAACTGGTTTTGTTGTTACAGGTTTCAGTCTTAGCAAATTATTCGACAAGATAGATTCGGTAATGAAAAAACGCGCTGCGCACGCAAAGAAAACAGAAAGAAGGCAAAACGCTGGTCTATGTATTTGCGAGTGTTACTGCGGCAATAAGAAAAAAATAGAACAAGTCTTTCAAAGGCACAGAAGGGAATGCAATGCGCTTCCAGATGAAGAGCCGGTAGTTAATCAGCCAGCAACTAGTGGCGAACAAGAAACTACCACTACAACATCAACCAGCAGCGCACCAAAAAGCACAGCTTCAAAACATTATGAAAGCGATGATGATGTAGATGATTCTTTAACTGATCAAAGCGGATCTAGCAGCTCTGCAAGTTCCTCTAGCAGTTCATCTATGGGAGGCGGATCATCTTCCATCCTGGGAAGCTCTGAATCTGTTCCGACTGGAAGCTTGTATTCACATCAGCATTTTTCCACGTCTTCGCACGATGACACTCATGTAGGAGAAAAAGCTCCTGAGGAACACAAAGCAACCGTGAAAAAAAAAAAACACGGATGAAAACGAGCTGGAGCCTGGAAGCTTGGAGGGTAAATTGGAGGCTTTTCCAAAAGTCGAAGAGGAGCCCTCGCCAAAGCACATAGATCAGCCAAAGAAAGAATCTCCCACGAAGAATTGGGAAATCATCACCGACCAAACCAACCCAACCCCTGACGCAATACCCGTCATACAACCCACTAAATTATTTACTGGAATAAAAATCCCTTTCTTCAGTAAATAAAATAATGATTTAATATTTACAGTGGGTGAAAGATTTGATAGATTGTCTCTTGCCAATATGGCCTAAACAGGAGAGACAGGATGATTAGTCCAAGTAATTCGGATATGTTTTTAAAAAACATGAATCCTCTTTTAGATTTGCCCACTGTGAGTCCTAAGATTAAACTTCTCGACAAAGCTGAAGAAGCATTCCAAAAGTCAACTCAAAACGTACCAGACCAGATTTGTAAGTTATCCGAAGAATTTTTTTCCCAATTAGAAAGAGAACAAACAAAAAGGGTGCTCGCCTCATTTGCTACAGCGCTTATTGTTGGTGGAGTAACTGCCTTATGTGTTGTCGTTTCCCCGGTAAGAGCATTTTCACTTTCCTCTTTAGGGATGGGAGCTTTATTGATGCCTAGTTTAGGAGAAGATTGTGCGGATATAGATAATACAAGAAAACAAGCAAATGTACTTTTAAAAATATGTGGAGCTGCGCAAAGCCGAATAAACAGACTGCAAGGAAAACAAGATTTCCTAAAGAAAAATCGAGGCACAGGGGAAAGGGAAAGAGCTGAAACCGAATTAGCTATCATGGAAATACAAAAGAAAATCATAAAATACCAAACCATTGTCGATCAACAAAGCACTGCATCAGTTCCTGAATTTAATTGTTTTTTTTCTTTTTCTCCTCCTTCTAAGACAAAAGCAATAAACGATAAGCTTACAGAAATAGTACAACTAGCGCTATCTATGACTCCAACACCGCTTCCTTACGAACCTGGCGCACCTGGATCTGGTTCAAGTACTAGTCGGTCTGGTTCTGATTCGGGAGAAGCATCTATACCAGCTACAGCTACAACCGCTACAACAACCAGCACTTCTTTAAATGTAACTATACCAACAACACCAAAAGACGGACCAAAGATCGTTTTTACTGAAAAATAAGCATAAAAAAAGAGAGCCCAATTGAGCTCTCTCCAAGACCCAGGGTACAGAAGTCTTGTCAACCAAAAAACAGGGAGTTTTGGCTCCCTGCTACTGCGAATAGTTTGTTTCAACCAGTGACTACAGTATAAAGAGAGCAAGATTTTGTGTCAACAACCATTTTCCCAGAAAAACCTTCATATTCTTAACTAAACCTTATTTTGGTACGCTTTATTTACGCCAATTTGGCGTTATAATAAAGGTTGAATATGATAATACCGTCGAGTAAAGAGATGTACATAAGCAGCTTTCCAGAATGGCAGCCTCATGATGAAGAGATGAGCGATTCTTTGCTTAAAGTATATCCGCAATACGCACCTACTGCTCATTACCTATGCGATGAGTTATACAGGATGGATAAAGAAGAAGAAATCATCCAAGCAGATAAGGATGATATCCAAGAAGCGCAGGCTAGATACATTGAAAAGCGTTTCGATAAGTATAAAAAGAAACAAAACGCTGTTGCTTTTGTCTCAGGAGCACTTGTTTGGGGTGTCACTGTAGCAACAGGAGGTGCTTTTGCTGGAATTGTAGCGGGTGTAGCGGGTGTAGCAACCCTGGGAGGCGTGAAATATACGCTAGAAGACGTCATTTTTAAGAATAACGTGCATAAATTTAACTGCGAAGCGAGAGCTCGTGGTTATGGAAAAGCCAGAATCGATCGATTGAAAGACAAAATTCGGAAGCTTGATCTCACAATGAAGGATCCTGGGTTTTTGGTTGGAAAAACAGAAGACAATCTTTATCGCTCAAAAGTGCAATGCAAAAAAGCTTTAAGCCTACTCCAAGCAAGGCACGACAAATTCCTTGGGTTATGGCAAGAAACGATTGTTTCCATTGGGATAGATAAATCCTTGTTTGGAATACCTAAAGCAATAAAACAAGGCGCTGGTAAAGATAAATACAACATGTTTTCCTTTTATATAAATGATACACAAACAGCTGTAATTAAATCAACACGTAAACCAATTGAGTTTTATCAATACGATTCAAATGGAGTTTCTAAATTCTCATTAAAGACAAAGATTAGAACTCAGGACCCTCTTTTAGAAAGAGAAGATCGGTTGATGCCCTACAAAAAAGAAAGACTTGAATATCCGGAGGAGTCTTATTTTGCTTCCGAAAACATTTTCTCTCTTTTCCTTTCTCGCGAACACGAAAGAGGATTGGAAAGAATTGAAGAGGAGAATGAGACAGACAATTTAATCATGCGATTGGATGCAAGTATTCGAAAGCATCGAAAAGACGATGTAATTGAGTTGACGAAGCGGCCAGTTGATGAGATGCGAGAAGAGTTTGAGAAAGAATTTGTAGAACACAAAGAAAGGAGTTTCGTGTGATTATTCCAAGTAGTAAAGAGATGTTTATCAAAAGTCTAGATTCTACGTTTTCTAGATCAGACACATATTCCGAGATCACCAGATTAGATACAGAAGAAGCAACAGTACAAGCAGACCCTACCAATAGGTTTGAAGTAGCTTGCAAAGAAGCGGATAAACTGTATTCAATAATACAGACAAATCTAATGCTTGCTAAAGCTTCTTCTATGATTATCCCTCTCGGGGAATCTACAGGAGCTGGTGCTTATGCAGCTCAAAGCATCAAGATTATAGGGCCTATTGGGGTTGGATTCTTTGCTTTATGCGGTGTTGTTCATGGGTTTGCTCTAGCAAGAATTGTGTTTTTTCCTGAATACGAGAAAAACGCAAAGATCTTTGTAGAGTCAATTAACAACATATTGGCATTGAATGGGGTTCACGAATATCGATTAGATAGAATCAAGAGTAAAATCGACGTTTTGACTCGTGCTACACCTGTTTTGGATAAAGATAAAGCGCAAAAGACAAAAGCAATTGATCTTCTTCAATCCAATCTAATCAAAATAACAGGAAGAAACATTGAGATTTTTTCTCAAGTTTTGGTTCCATCACAGCTTCTTATCACTAGGTTTCACCCTTCTGAATATGCTTCTTCAAAGCAAGGAATGAAGGATTTTTGTAGAAAAATACGAGAAGTGGGACTTAGAGCTAGAAGTAGTGATGTAAGCGCGCCCGTAGTAAAACTAAGTAAAGAAGAATGGGCTGTTGTGGCAACTAGAGAATTAAGTTCTATTCAGGCAGTGCCGACTACAACATTGAGACCGGTCCTACATCACAGGTTAACACCTTCAACTGCTAGGGATTTTTCCACGCCTTTAAGAACAGAGCCATATTTAGAACAAGAACAAACACCAAGCGTTGTTTTTGTTCCTAAAGAGCACAAGAAAAAGGAGTAAAATACAAGGGCGCGCTCACAAGGCGCGCCTATAATGTTGAGTCGTCTAAATCATCTGGAGGACGAGGAGCTGGACGAGCTGGAGGTTGAACTCGAGGGACTCGAGGGACTTGAGGTCTTTCTTGTTCTAATGAATCTCGATAAGATCTTGATAGATCAATTATATCTTTTTCCTGATTTTGTACTTTTTGCCTAAGTTGTCCCTCTTTAAATGATCCGTTTGTTGTAAAGGTATGTACTAATCCAAGAGCTGCCACCATTCCAACTGTATAAACAGGAGCAAACATAGGATTACAGGTAAAGGCGACTAAAGCAAAAGCAGCGACAATTAAACCAGTAGCAATAAAAGCAAATTTAGCGTGCCCTGCTGAATCGAAAATACCATAACGAGGAGGTGGATTGCGGTCTATTTGCTCTAGAGTAGCCGAATCTCTTGCATAATCTCTTTGCATTCGTTCTAGCACTTTTTTAATTTCTTTAGATCCACCAAAAGTCATTCTTGCTGTATCAATCAAACCGACATTGGTTTGTGCTACAGGCATCTGTATTGACATAGATACTCCAAAAATAGCCCAGAACTGAGGTTACTGGGCTAAGATTATATATGATTATCTAAATAAGCTCAAAGGAAGACCAACTTGTTTGCAGCCAAACAGCAATGCTGTCCCTATATCCATGACTTTAAGCACAGCTCCAAAAAGTAAAATTCCCGCCCCCATTTCCACAATATTCCAGCCAATTTCTTTTCGTCTTTCTGGTGTGGTTGCTTTGTATAAATCGTAACAGGATTTTCCGATGTAGTATGTAAGACCTATTATAGTTCCATATTTGATAAGGCCACCACCTACAAACTTAGTAACGTTCCAAGCTCCTGCTAGCAATCCTGTTTTTGTAGCAACTGGAGCCAAAGATTCGGTTGGTATGGGTAGATTGGTAGGAATAGACATGTACACTCCTCTGTTTTTTGGTGCAACAAAACATTAGAATATACAAGCTTTTTAAGTAAAGAACAAATAAAGATTTGTCTTATTTGGATTTGAGCAGATCGATGAACATCGTGTAGAGCTGGTCTGCTCTAGCACTTTGGATTTTGACATCCTCACGTATATCTTTTTCGATATTTTTGAGTTCTCTGTATATGAAACCAAATCCAGTTAGCATTGTAGCAAACAAAGTAATAAATTGAATGATGTCCATTATCTATTCTTTTTGTCAATCAAGTGTTTTTGATTATATATAATAGCAAGAAGATAATTAGCAAACTCTGGATGCAGGGATCGAACCTGCGACCGATGGATTAACAGTCCATTGCTCTACCGCTGAGCTAATCCAGAATAAAAATAAATATTGCTATGAATGGGTGAAATAGGTCAATCTTATTTTTAGTGCAATCGCACCAAAATAGGAGGTGTCACCATGTCTATTGAAGCAATCATCAATAAAATTTCAGACTGGCCAGCGGAAATGTTTGAGACATCAGATCTCATCTATATGGGAATCTTCAGCTCGCCTACCCAAGCTTGCATTGCCAGAAAAAAAAACCGATCACCCGCCTTTATCAAACTTTCTGGAAAAAGAGTGTGCTATACAAAAAGTGCTGTCATTGAGTGGCTAAGAAAGATGGAAAGAGAAACTAGCTGGCAAAGATAGGTGTTTTGCATGGGATTCGAAGGAATCCCTGTGCTTAATGTCTGATAAGATTACTTATGTTTTGTAATTTTCACTTCCTTTCTTGTTCAAGATGGGTTGTAAAGCAGATGACACTTTTTTCAAATTTTTACCCTGCTCACAAGTACGTGTGAAGGCATCCAAAGTTTTGACAAAAACCTTCAGTTTTTCATTCAGGGTTTCAAAATTTTTCATTTAACTCCTCATTAAATGGTCCGCCGATCTCTTCTCGTTTTTGCGCTATCTTTGTGGGAAGCTCAATCAACTGATTTGTAAAACTTTCGAATAAGGGTCGCATCTGCTCGGGAACAAGTTCGTTAAAATCTGTGTCAGGACACTTATTTACAAAATAATCTATGATGTTAAAGCTAATTTGATAAAACATGACGGCGTCGTAAATGAAGTCGTACGCATCGTCGGGTGGCAAAGTCTGGCGCAGAAGTTTTATGTCATACATTCGCCTACTCCAAGCTTCTGCTTCAAGTACCCTTTCATCAGCCCGTACTTTCTTATCAAATTCTCTGGCAAACGCCTCTTCGTCTTTCAACATGCGGGTCCTTTTAAAAATCTATCTATCAAATTCATAAATTTTTTCTAATAAAGTGCTCATTTTGTCAGCTTGCACTAAACAAAATATTTTGTTTTCCTCACTAAGATCTTCTATAACTAATGATGAAAGATCGGGGTGCTTTTTGAAAAAAGCATGTATCATAATTAAACTAATAACGCTTGACACTGCACAATCAAGAAGCATGTCATAAGCCTCATCAACTGTAACAATTTTTTTCATAATTTTTAACATGTAACTTTTCGAGTTTCCATTTTTATGGAAAAATTCTCTGTGAGTTGTTCTGTAAAAATCTTTGGCAATCTCTTCTTCTTCTTTTTGAAAATCCATAAACCCTCGGTTTAACACCTGTGTCGTCACGATAAACACAGCAAATTTTATTAGCAAATCCTTTTTCCAAAATCCTTGACCGTAAAGAAAAGTGTTGATACACCTTGTGTGTAAAGTAAATAATTTGCTTTACACAAAGAGGTTGATATGAAACACAGCAAACATAGCCATCACGCTCGCGGATCGCATCACGGAGACCCAGATAGAGGTCCCCCTATGCACGAAGGAGCGCACCATTGGGACAAAGGCTACCAATCTGATGAAAAGGAATTTTCTCCAGAAACGCACGCCCATGCCCACCAACGCGGAAACCAATACTTCAAAATGCAAAACGAAGCAGTGAAAAAAGATTCCGCAAAAATCAGCCGATCTAAGTTCAGCAAGATTGCTTAACCTATGATCGACTTACCCTACATTGCTGGGAAGCAAGAGCTTGGAGAGACTCGCCAAGCCATGACTAAGACTTTGATGAGAGACATCGAAAAGATCATCGATGAGCTCAAATCAAAAGAGGAGAAGTATTACATACTTGTCCACGCTAAGCCCTACCCCGATGATAATCGAAAAATCAAGATTAAAATCGTAAAAGGCATCCCAGTCAAACCCCACATGATGCTTTCTTGCATCCTTTTTGGGGTCGATAACAAAACGGGAAAACTTACCCTTGAATGGAGCCTACCTGGAGATTGGCCTACATGGTCAGTTGGAGGCACTCAAGAACCCGTTCCAGAGGTCATCGCCTCTATTAATGAGTCAAAAATTCGTTACTACTATGACGAAATCGCGTGTTAAATCGTCGCCGGATCGGGCGTAAAACTATTTGGGCATACAAAGAGCACTGGTGCCAAGTGCAAGAGGAATAATGGAAGAAGTAAAAGAAACTGTAGAGGCTCAAGAAGTTGTTCAAGAGGCTGCGAGCCCAAAAGAACAACCAAAAGAAGCAGAACAAGAAAGAAATTGGAGAGCAGCATCAGAAACACTTCGATTGCAAAAGCAAAGAATTGAAGAGTTGGAAAACCGTCTTAAAGAACAGCAAACGTTTGTGCGTCAAGAAGCGCCAGCTAAAGAAGAACCAGATGAGTTCGACAAGCTGGACCCCGATGACTACCTAACAGTCAGTAAAGCAAAAGAGCTCGCTAAGAAATTAGCAGCCAAAGAAGCCGAGCAGACCGCAAAGAAAGTCGTTATGGAGTATGCGCAGCAACAGCAGATTGTGCAAGACGAGTCCAGAATGCGCTCTAAATATGAAGATTTCGATTTTGTTATAGAAAACTTTGCAGTTCCAATGATTAAAAACGACCCAGCTTTAGCTTACAAGATACAAAACTCCAAAAATCCAGCGGAAACAGCGTACAAGCTAGCAAAAATATCTGAGGAATACGAAGAAATGCAGTCTAAGCAACAAGTCAGCCCTAAAGCTGAAAAGGTGATGAAAAATTCTTCTCGTCCCGTAAGCGGACAAGCAGCTTCCAACTCCCTTAAGACACAAGCAGATGATTTTTCCAAGCTCAGCCCGCAAGAAATTTGGTCTATGTCTCAAAAGTACTCTAGAGGTGGTTAATGGAGACAAATAATGACTATCACAACAACCAACGCACTGCCCGCGCCGGTTCAATTGTGGTTCGACAACGTGCTTTTGTCGCGTCCGATGCCAAAATTGATCCACAAGCAAATGGCAATGAAAAAAGAGCTGCCTCCAAACAGTGGCCGTATCGCCCGATACAGAAGGTACACGAACTTGCAGACAGCTACAGTACCTCTACCAGATTCAGGACTGACTCCACCAGGACAGGTTTTAAATGCTGTAGATATTGATGCGAGACTTGATTGGTACGGTTTAGCAGCGTAAAGGTGCCGTACAAGGTAGTGGGTGCTGACCTATGTTACCATTACCGACCAGGTTGACGAACTAGCCTGGTATAAATCAGCCCTAATTGACTTGGAAGCCCTAACGTAAAGCCGAGGGTGACAAGGGGCAAGGAATAGAAGAGCCACGATGATTAAGATTATGAAGAGCTTGAATACATTCAGAACGAATCTGTTTGACATCCTCAGGGATTTCCATACGACTGGTTCTTTTTGGGTCAAAAGTGCTTCTAAATCTAATCATAATATCAGCATGTGGTCGCTTTGCTCTCAGATATGGATAGATAGCATGAAGAACATTAACCATTGGTGGTCCACTAATAGACCAGTGGTAAACGTCTTTACATTTTGGATTACGAGTGCGTTTATGAAAGTTTCCCCCGAAATTTTCCATAACCCATTCAATCATTGGAAGGCTAGTGTTAGTAATGCAAATTCTACACATATAGTGAGAGGAATCAGGTTTTTTGGAAGGACGATGGATGCGAATGTTAAAACATCCCTCTCCATCAAAAAGACCAGCAAAATAAGCACATGTAAGTGGTTCCCAATTTTTCATAAGCTTCCCTTCGTTAGTGAGGATGTAATGATAAGTAAATTGGGAATAATAATCCAGCCTGAACGACTAAAGCGGGTAGACACCGAAAGGTGAAGCGATAGTCTGATCCATTGTGAAAGCAGTGGAGGAGGGAATAACAAGACCTCCCGCCCGAAAGGGTCAGTAAGCGAAAGCTGAAAGTAACAGCTGTGTATGTTTATCAATCAAGACCCCGTCTTGAACCAAACAGTTTCCCTCTTGGCGCAATCCATGAGAGAGACAGAAGACGAGCTGATTCGGAATATGCTCGCCTCAACAGCGTCTGTCATCAACTGTACAGGCGGTGTAAACGGCGATAACCCAACCGAGTTATCTCGTAGCGATATTGATACAACTGTATTGGCATTGCTCGGAAACGACGCAATGATGATCAGCGACAATATTGAAGGAACTCTGAAATTTGGTACTGCTCCAGTAAGGGAAGCCTTCTGGGGTATGATGAATACTGCCGTATTGGATGATTTGGAAGCCGTTACAGGCTTTATCAGCCAAGCTCAGTACCCATCTAACATGAATGTGTTGAACGCAGAGTGGGGTTCTGTAGGTAACGTAAGGTTCCTGTATAGCTCTAGAGGCTCTGTGACGCCTAATGCTTCCTTAAACGGAAACAACGTCTACAACGTATTCTGCACAGGCCAAGAAGCTTACGCAATTGTTGAGTTAACAACTGCAACAGCAAGCTTCATCTATACACCTCCAGGAGGACCCACCGATCCTCTTAGACGGTTGCAACTAGGTGCATACAAGTTCGCACAAGTTCCTCGGATCTTGAACGACGCTTGGATCTTTAACCTGCGTTGCACGCACTCATAGGAGGTAGTTTATGCCATTTGCAGAACATTTCATGTTAAGTGGAAAGATCAGCGCGCCAGCTACTCTCCCAGGTTCTTTGTCTATCAATTGCGGATTTTTACCTACAAAGGTGCGAATCATCAATGAAACACAATGGGGCCAAACAGGAACCGGTAACTTAAACATACAAGAGATTAAGTGGGATTCTACAAATCCAACTCAAACAAACTCTTTGTATATCAACGCTGCTGGTACTGCCTTGCTTCCTTCTGCTTTAACTAGCAACGGGATATCGCTCTATAACGGGGCTGGTGCTTCTCCTCAGCAGCTTTCTCTTGGACCAAAAATTACTGGATCTACTTACGCTAAGGCGACAGGCAGATTTACTGTTAGCTCAACTGCTTCTTTATATGCTGGAGCCACTGTTTTAATGACAGGGTTTACAGTAGATAAGCAATTAGGCGGGATGCTCTTTACAGTAAACTCCATTGTAAGCAGTACAGTTTTTGATATTGCTAACTCAGGAAACTGGTTAAACACTGCTAGCTTTACTGGTGGGGCTCAAACGTTCTACGTTCAGCTTGTAACAGTTCCAAGCCTGTATTACCCACAAAACTCCCAGATTGTCTACATCTCTGCTGCTAACCCAGCTGTGATCACGACAAGCACAAACATGGGATTAACTGTAGGTCAGCAAGTTCGCTTGTATGTACCAAGAGCTTTTGGTATGACTCAAGCTAACTCTCAAACAGCAATTATCTCTGCTGTTTCTGGAAACCAAATTACGCTCGGCGGATCTATCTCTTTAGATTCTTCTGCTTTCACAGCGTTCTCTTGGCCTGCTGCAACGGGTGTTCCATACACACCAGCGACAATTGTTCCAATCGGATCTGGTCCTACTCCAACTACATTCTTGCCATCTACTCAGTATTATTACGATACCGTGGATGATGCAGTGAATAACCAAGCTTTCCAAGGTTTCATCATAGGGCCTTCCCTATTGCAAACCGCAGCAGCTGGTACCGTTGGGGTAACTGCATCTGATGTGTTGTCCTGGACTGCATGGAGAGGGGATGTCTAATGACTTTCTCTCCTCAGAGAGTTGCCATTAGTGGGATTACGCAAGCTTTGCCTTGCGTGGTTTCTACCGCCCAAAATCACAACCTGGCTACTGGTCAGGTTGTGAGACTTCACGTGCCACCAGCGTTTGGCATGTTTCCTCTCAATAACAAAGCCTTTTCCGTCACGGTCTTAACTCCCACCTCATTTAGCATTCAATACACCCAAGTGCCACCTGGATTAGACGTAGACTCAAGAAATTATCCTGCATTTAATGCAGAAGTAAACAATCCGCAATTTACAGCTGAAGTTCTTTCGATTGGATGCGGACCCACTCCGATTACCAACACAGCTTGGCAAATCAATAATCAATCTACTGCATCGAAGTTTGACGATGCGACAAGAAATATAGCAACCACAAACCAACCTTATTGAGGTTTTATGAGCCAAAAAATGATCACACCAAGAGAAGTTAGAAGAGATCCATTAACACATTTAAGGATCAACAAAACCCCCGTGAATAAGGACTCTATTGAAGCAATGACGCCAGAAACCGACAAAAAAGTGCACGGCACTTTTGTGAATATTGAGTGTCCAGGACAGCCCGGAAAAGTGTGTGGAAAATACTACCAAGGAATGCAATATTTCGAAAAAGTATTTGAAGATGGACAGCAATACACGATCCCTCTTTCGGTCGCTCGTTTTATCAATGAGCGCTGCAAATATGAAGAGCATTCTTATTTAGTAGATGAAAAAGGAGAGCCCATCAAAACAAACAAGTTTCGTCCTAGATACAAATTCATGATCGAAATGGTGGCGTAAAGTTTATATGACTACATGGGATCTATCCAGGCTTCGGTATACAGTAAGAAAACTGACCGGCCAATTTGACATTTCACAGCTTCCAGATACGAGCCCAGGACCTGGACTTGTCAGTGTGAATAATCCTCCTGGCGTTGACGATTACATCAACGACTTTTACTTGTACGACATGCCAGAGCATTTGAGGCTATTAAAGCTCAAAGACTACTTCACGTTCACTACGATCCCCAATTGCGGTACTTACAATGTACCGCAATATGTAAACCAATTTGAGCCTCCTATCTACGTGGACAATTATCAAGCTGCTTGGTACGAATCGCCAGACCAATTTTATAGGATCTGGCCAGAGTTTAACTTTATTGATCAGAATCTGTTTACACCAGACGGATCTACGTCGATCTTTTCTTTTACTTTGACGCAAACAACCGTACAGCAAGGATCAGTTGTTATTGGCTTGCAGCCCAATATTGATGGAAACCCCTCTCCAGCTTTAGAGACCTTTACCGATCAAGATCAGCCTATTCCACTAGACTTGCCTCAAGAGCAATTTTTTGTAAACCCAGGGATTTTGATTAGCAATCAATATACAGGTGCTCTTCCACCAATAAACCCGGGAGTGACTCCAGGAACCGGAACGGTCGATTACCTAACCGGGGCTGTTACCATTTCCTATGTTACAGCGCCTCCTAACGGCACCAATTCCTCTTGTCATTACCGTCCCTATCAAGCAAGCCGCCCAAGAGACATTATGATGTTTCAACAACAGCTTTTCTTAAGACCCATCCCTAATGACACATATCTGATTAAGGTTTTAGCTTACATGATGCCGACGGTTGTGCTTTCTGCTGCAAGCAATGCCATCGTAAGGCCTCCCTTTACTCCAACAGGTCCAAATACGGGAACCATTAATGGCTTTGATGGATCTGTTTCCCTTACCGATCTTCCCCAGTTTAACGAATGGTGGCAACTGATTGCCTATGGAGCCGCTTTAAAGATCCTCATACAAGAAGGGGATCACGAGGAATACGCAAGGCTTCGGGCTTACTTTGAAGATCAAAAGCTTTTAGCTCAGAGAAAAACATTAAAACAATTGGCCAACCAACGCATTCAAACGCCTTACGCGGAGAATGTGGGAGGACCTGCTTGGCCCATATTCCCAATCTATTAAGAGGTAAAAATGGCCAAAAATTACATGGACAAGCCTTCCAGAAAAGGAAAGATGACCAATATTCCGACAGGTGAAAAGGCTTTTGGAACTACTGGAAAGAAAGGACAAGTGTATCGAAATGACTTGTTAGACACAGATTTTACCCGGCAAGACATGGGAACTGTTCGGAAACTGAGGAGTAAATAATATGGCTAATACATTTCAAAACATCCCAAACGCTTCAGATCTTCTTTCCGATAGCCAAGTCGATATCAAAGAAAACTTCGGCTATTTGGCTACTACTCTTGGGCAAGATCACCAGATTGCTTTTGGAGATACCGACACAGCTTCTGGAGAAGGGTATCACAAGGTAATTCATTACGTAAAACAAGGAGCAAACCCGGCAGCTATTGCCAGTGTGCTTCAGATGTACGCTAAAGACTACACACCAAACTTTACGGGAGCAACTCCCGACACGCAGCTATTCACAAGGACAGGAGCCGGCGGTATCTCACAACTCACCGGAAACGATGCCAACACGGATGGCTGGTGCTGGTTAGGCGGTATTCTTCTTCAATGGGGAAGAAAAACGGGTTTATCGGGAATGTGGCCCGCTGGAAATCAAACGCTTACTTTTAAAGATCGAGGCCCATCCAATCATGGCATTCCATTTCCAAATAATTGCTTTGCCGTAATCACTTCATTTATTGGAAATGCTGTTTTAGCTCCTGTATCGACTGGAGATATTGCTATTCAATCTATTTCTACTTTGAATTTTGTGTGGCAATTTACTGGATCTACTTCCGCGACTTACGACGGTTTTTACTGGATAGCAATAGGTGACTAATGCAATACGAGCCAAGGCTAATTTCTCCTTTTGACAATGGAGGTTTGATTACCTACTACAAACCTTTCTTGATTGGAGACCAAGCGTTTCCCGTTTTGGAAGATGCGTACGCATGGAGAGGAACCTTAAGAAAAAGAGAGGGATATTCCCTACTTGCCACCCTTCCAACTGTTCCCGTCCAAGGATTAAAAACCTATTACCTAAACACAGGGTCTTCCCAACAAGAACAAACCCTTGGATTTAGCACAACGAAAGCCTATCTGCTAATCAGTTCCCCCTCGATTCAATTTAGCAATATTAGCTTTTTTCAGACTACGGGAGCCGCCATCTCTTGGACAGGAACCAGCAGTGATTTTTTCTGGTCTTGCAATTTTGCTGGAAGCCTATGGGCGACAAACAATGTGGACCCATTGCGCTTTTGGAATGGGACGCCGGGGAGTTTAGGAGTAACTGGGGGTTGGAACAACCAAAGGCCTACTTTGGATGGATCAGCGAATGTTTTACAAAAATGCGCTCTTGTTCTTCCCTACAAGGGAAGACTGGTTGTCCTCAACACTCAAGAAGGAACGATTGACGGATCGGGAAATCCTTTAACCTCCACTAATTACTTTCAGCGGGCTAGGTGGTGCCAATTAGGAACGACGTATGTGCCAGCGACAGGGGGCGATCCAGCTGTAGTTACGCCATCAGGATTTACTACAGATACAAACGCCTGGAGACAAGACATCCCAGGCCGTGGCGGTTACATTGATGCTGACACCAACGAGAGGATCGTTTCTGCTGCCATCATAAAAGATATCTTGATTGTTTTCTTCCAAAGGTCAACATGGCGTCTAAGATACACAGGAAACGAAGTCCTGCCATTTATTTGGGAAAGAATCAATACGCAATATGGATCGGAATCAGCTCTTAGCACTATTAGTTTTGATGAAGGGGCTCTTTCTTTTAGCCGTTTTGGTTTCGTGGAGTCCGACACAAACCAAGTAGTCCGGATTGACCAAAAGATTCCCGATCAAACGTTTTTTGAGATGAAGTATGGAACTTCAGCAGCTTCTTTGCAGGTGGTGCAGGGGATTCGAGATTACTACAGGCAGACCGCCTATTGGTGCTACCAAGACACCAACCAGACCGCAACCTTTAATAATCAAGTTCTAGCATATAACTATCTTGATAAGACATGGGCCATCTTTAACCAGCATTTTCGCACGTTTGGCTACTACAAGCAGTTCTTTGACCTTCAATGGCAAAACGCTACCTTTACATGGAGCTCTGCTAATTCTCCATGGCAAGGGCCAGAGCAAGCGCAATTTCCTCAAGTTCTCGCTGCGGAAGCCAACCCAACAAGCGGAAACGTTTATGTAGTGTACGAGACTACAAACGACGCGCAAGACGTAAATTCCGATGGGTCTTTGTCTAACTTCAACTTCGACATTGTGACTAAGAAGTTTAATCCATACTTAGACCAAGGCCACCGTTGTCGGTTGCAATATGTCGACGTCTATTGCTCTGCAAATGATGGAGGCGTGTTTACCCTAAACGCCTACTTAGACGACGAGGAAGACACCCCGCAGATTACGAAGATCGTGCAAATATCTGAGACCCAGCGATCTGCAAAATATGTGAGAGTCTTTTTAGGGGCTATTGGAAGGCTGATTCAATTAGAGCTCACCCTATCTCCTTCCCAGTTAGCGGATCCCGATGCTGGACAGGTCCAATTAGAAATCCAAGGCCTTGTCATTTGGACAAGAAAAGAAGGGAGGATCAAACAATGAGTTTTTCTCCAGCCAGCTCTCAATCTAGCTTCCTTCCTGTGGAATTCGACATCTCAAGCAATGAAGAGCTTTTTCGGGAGCTCATTGCCAAAAGAGAAAGGCTGACAGCCTCCATCGTCAACATCAAAGAAAATGCGCAGTATGAAAAGAGAGAGCTTTTAACGGCGCAGCAATGGTTTTCTTCTTATGCTTCTGGGGCCCTTAAAACAAACTATTCCTATCGTCTTTCCATGGATTTGGTTGAATTAAACGGGGGAAATATACCAAACGGGGTCACGACTACCTTAGCACTTTCTTCTTCTACTCAGCCTCCTCTTATTTCGGTTCCAAACTCTATTCAGCCTCTTCACGGGTTTGGTGCTGCAAACAATGGAACGAACTTTTTTTTCTTAAACGATCCCCTTGTATATGTGCGTACGAATGTCTGGACGGGGGCTCTACAACAAATTAGTATTACAAACAATACGGGAGCTGCTCTTACGCAAGCTATCTGGGTCTTTGAGTATCTTAAGTTTTGAGGGATTATGCCGGGCTTATCAGAGTTTCTTTTTGGAAAAAGCGATAAAACGAAGTCTTTAAATGTGTTAACGCCTGAGCAGAAGAGGGCATTAAGTGAATATTTCTCGCAAGGGATAGATAAAAATCCTCTTTATTCTTCTGGATCTAGCTATTTGCAAGGCCTTCTTTCTAATTCTCCTGACGCTTTTTCCGCATTCGAAGCGCCATACCTTCAGAATTTTGAGCAAAACATCATTCCTTCTATTGCAGAGAGATTTGCTGGGATGGGTACGGGAGCTGGAGCTTCGAGCTCAAGCGCTCTATATAACTCTCTTGCGCAGGCTGGAAGAAGCCTTCAAACAGATTTAGCAGGATTAAGGAGCGGTCTACAAATGCAAGCGCTTCCGCAAGCTCTTGGATATGCTCAGCAGCCTTATTCTAATAAGCTCGCTGGTATTGGAACAAGAAGCTTTGAGAACATGTATCAACCAGGAAACACGGGTCTTATAGGTGGAATTGCTTCTGGATTATCTGGAGGAATTGGAACCGGATTGGGGTTTGCGGGAGCTGGCCCATTGTTTAATTCTTTTGGATCTAGTCTTTTTAGGAAAGGTTAAATAAATTATATGGTACAAATTTTACCGCAAAGAACAAATTTAGGCAGCCAGATAGGATCTGCTTTTGGGCAAGGTTTTAACAATGCTGTGAACCAAGCTCTTCCAATTCAATATGAAAGAAGTTTGATTCAGCAAGGTATAGATGATTCATTAAACGGTCTTAACCCCGATTCTACGCCAATTGAAATAGCGTCTTCTTTGATCAAGGCTTTCGCAGGAATTAAAGATGGTGGCCGAGCCATAGGGCCTTTATTTGATGCTATCATGAAAAATAGATTTTATGAAAATACGACTCCGTATAACCAAAATAGAAATGTACGACCACCATTTAAGCAAAACCAGCCACAACAACAAGGAAGTTTTGGCAATCAGCCACAACAGACAGAACAGCCACAACAGCCACCTCAACAAGAATTTATGCAAACAGGCGGTTTACTTCCAAGAGTAAAATCGACTGAAGATTTGATAAACGAAGCGAAAAATAGAGCTCAATTTTCCCAAAATCCGGAAACCGCTTACGAACATCATCTAAGCACTTTAAAATTAGAAAACGACATCAATAAAGCGCAGATATCAGAAGCAGAGGAAAAAGCAAAAAGCTTAGGGGTATCCGATCAAGATTTACCCGAATTTATGAGAATAGGCCAAAAATTTGCTTCAATCCCTGGGATTACATTAAATGAGTGGAGTAAAAAAACCAACGCGGAATTTGGAAACTTAAAAAACATGCTTACCAGCCTAGATAAAGTAAATATACCAGGATGGTTAGCCGGTGCATTTGGAAAAAGAGAAAATTTTTTAGAAAGAGCTACGATTCCAGTGCAAAATTTAGTAAAAGCTGGATATGAAGCCCAAGCAAGAGCACATTTAGCAAATCAAGGTCTTTCTGAAACAGAAATTAACGGATTGGTTCATCCATTAGACAAAGCTGTTCTTAAAAAAATTCCAAAAGGAATTTTTAAAGAATATATGGGGTACGAAATGGCAGACCCAACCAGGTTTAAAACTTACGATGAGATAATGGAGGAAAATCCAAAAAAAATAGAACAGCTCAACAAAATTTTGTCTAAATCTTTGTTAAAAAGCATAGATAAAGATACATCGCTAAGCGTGTTGCGACATGAACTTTGGAAAAATCACGGTTGGGATTGGAGGCAGTTTTCCGCTGCATTGCAACAAGCCATTGATTCAGGATTAGAATTAGAGCCTTGGCAAAAAAATGAACTGCCAGAAGTTTTAACAAGGGCGCCAAGACAATCTTTAGTTGAAATCTGGGCAGAACCTGGACGAATTTTAGACAGAATAAAGGGGTTGAAATGAATCCCGTTGACGCATCTTTGGAAAATGAACACTCGGAAGAAAGTATTCTTTCTTTTTTATCAAAAACTTTTCCTAATATTAGAAACAAAATATTAAGCTCTATAAAAGCGGGATATTCGGTAAAGGAAATTTTGAGCTTTATTTCAAAGATTACTCAAAAACAAGAGAAACAGCAAGGTGGCACCGAAAGTCAAATTTTAGCTCAAAACATACGCCAACGAGATAAAAAATTAGAAAATATCGCAAAGACAGGGGCGAAACTTGGTGCGACCGCGTTAGGGTCTTATGCTATTTCTAGGGCAATTAATCCGGCCTTACAAACTGCCTTACAATCTGCTTTACCAAACGAACAACCGCAATCTAATCCAACCCCACCATCCGAACAATTGCCTAATCCACCTACCCAAAATCTTTTGCCATCCGACTTTAATTCAAAGGATTTGCTTGAAAGCTTGAAGGTTAATGAAAGAGTAGACAACTGGTCTAAAAAACATTCTCACGAAGATATAGCAGAAATACTAAACAAGTATATTTTAAAACCAGAGCAAAAAAAATGGTTGAAAAAACAGACAGAACACCCATTAGATGTGATAGTAAAAGACTATTTGGAAAAGAAAAATTCCAACCCTCTTGTTTTGCTAAAAAGTGGTCAGGTTGGTGAGATTGAATCAGAAAAAGATGGTATTTCCAAAATTAGGATAGGCGACCAAGTTAGGGATGTAGGAGAAGAGAATTTTGTTAGGTCCGACATTTCAAAAAAGGATCTTGCAGAATTATACAAAGAAGTGATCGAAGAAAGCGCCAGAGTAAGCGGCGAAGATGTTTCAAGAAACGTTTCTTGGGCTGGATATGATCCAAAAGTCAACGAATTTATCTATCTTCCACACGATGGCGGAGCATATATTTACGATAACATTTCAGAACAAGACGCAAAAAATTTGACAGAAATTTTAACATTAAGAAAAACATCTGGAGAAAATTTTATAGGAGCGTGGAAAAAAGGAACCAAATCTCCTATAGGCTCCGCTATGCATGCTTTTATAAAAAAATTACAAGCAGAAAGAGGAGGAAAAGGAAATGAATACGTCAGAAAATTCCACAAAATCTACGACGCCTTCGAAGTCGCTAAAGAAGCCGTTAAAAGAAAAAAGAAAAGGAAGTAAGCTTTTTAAAATACTTTCCTTTTTAAAAGGAATGCATCAAAAAGAATAATTTCTATTCTTTACTATGCGCGTAAAGCAGATGTGCTTTGAATTCCGCATCTTGCTTTTCCATGCGCCCTTTGAATTCTGCATCTAATCTTTCTAATCGACCATGAAAGTCTTTCATTTCTTCGTGAATAGCATCTATTTTTGCATCCATGTGGCGCCAATCGCTTCTGGACTCAGACCTAAACCACAAAATTAGCCCAGCATTTGCCAAAAACAATGAAATAATTTGTATCCAAGACTCAGACATTTTTAGTCCTTCTTTCTCAACATTTCCATAATCACTTGGTACACTCCATCAATCCTGTGGCCCATAGCATCGATTCTTTGTCCCATGGCGTCGATTCTTGAGTGAGCTGCCTTTACGTCTTGGCGAACTTCTTGAATATCCGCGTGTAACTTTCTATGAGACCACAAGACAATACCACCGATTGACAAAACAATAGATCCGATGCTGACAATTTCGTTCGAATGCACAGCAATGAATTCGATTACTGATTTCATTTTTTGCCTTAAAATTTGTTTTTTCTGTCTCTATACAAAATAGCACAAAAAGAAACAAAAGTCAATAGAACAAATACGCAAAACGACTTTATCGAATACAACCAAAACATCACTTCCTGAAGAAATATTCAAGCGCCATTGCTGTCAAAATTCCTAGCATAATTCCAATGAAAAGATTGGCCATTTTGTGAATCACTTCCGAATCTTCCAGCTTTTTCATTTTCTGCCCTCCAATTGTGCTAGGACTTTACCAAAAACCGATGTATGCGTGCAAATCGCTTCTGCTTAAAAAAAATAATTTATAGATTAGGGGAACAGCAAAAATGCTGCATCGATTTCAAACCTAATCAGAGGTAAGTATGTCCGGAAAAAACCCCCTAGGAAACGGGAGAGAACCACAAAGTTACGAGGGCTTAAACGTGCTTGTTCCGCTTGGCGGATGGCAATTTGTTCGAGCTAAAAGAGATCCTACTAGCAACGATAAGAAATATCCAGTTGGAACGATCTGGCTAAATACTACATCGCAAAACATTTGGATGATGACACTAGCCGGCGGTACTTGGGCTGAAATTCAATCAGGTGGAGCTAGCGTACTTTCTGTTTCCGGAACATCAAACCAAGTAACGGTGTCACCAACTACTGGAGCAGCTGTTGTATCTCTTCCAAGCGCGGTAACAGCTCCCGGATCAGTCACAGCAACGACAACATTAACAGCAACATTAGGAAATATTACTGCTACAAACGGAAACTTAAGCTTAGGAACTGCTGGAAATAAAATTGTTATTGCAACGGGCTCTAACGCATCTGTTGGAACATCAGCAGCCATGAGCGGAACGCCTGGTGCTGTGACTGTAGCCACAACCGCATGTAGTGCAACTGCCAAAATCTTCTATTCACGAGCTACAACCGGCGGAACTCCCGGGCAGGTTTCTATCACAGCACAAGATGGTACGGGTTTTACTCTTACATCAACTGGAAATGAAACATCTACGTTTAACTGGTGGATCATCAACGCTTAACCTTGAGGTGTTGCCATGCAAGGCAGACTTTTACTAAGACAGGTTAGGACAATAAATGGATCTACCTTAACTACGTCTTATCAAAACGTAGGCAGCAAAGTTACAATTGCTGGCTACAAAATCTCTATTGTCAATGCGTCTTCTACCGATATTTTAATATCAGATGGAACAGCAAATGATCCGTTTTATATTCCAGCAAACAGCACCCTTTCTATTGGAGAGGGGATTGCTGGAGGTCCTCAACAATTAGATAGGCAGGCGTCTGAGCCTTCGCAAGTGCAGTATCAAGCAAAACTCAATTCCGGTGTTGCTGGCACTGGATATGTTGTTATCACAGTGTTGGGGTACTAATATGACGATTTATTCTTCTTTAGGTGGGGGTGGCGGAAGCGGTGGATCTGGAATTACCACTATATCTGGAGATTCTGGATCAATTACAGGAGCTTCGGTTACAGTATTTTCCAATAATGCCACGGTAAACAGTGGATCTAGCGTTTCTTTTACAAATTCTGGAACGACATCTACATTCAACACAACAGATACAGATCAAAATACTTTGATCGGAAAAGGATCTGGAAATCTTACAAAAGTCTCTGCTATTCAAAACACTGGAATTGGAGAAAACACATTATCTTCTCTAACAAGTGGAGATGCAAACGTAGCTGTTGGGTATTCTGCTTTAAATGCTGTTACAACAGGACAATTCAACACAGCTATTGGAACAAATGCATTATCAGTGTTTACAGGATCTGATACCGTTGCTGTGGGTGGCGGAGCGTTGCAGGCAGCAACCAATGGCGCTAATAACGTAGCTGTTGGTAACGTTGCTTTACAAAGCCTGACAACAGGTGGAAACAATACCTGTTTAGGTTACGGAACAGGTCAAAGTTTTGTTGCAAATGACAACAATACTTGTATTGGATACAACGTTTTAAATGACAATACAGGCGATTCCAATACAGTTGTTGGATCAGAAGCTGGAGGGGGTACTGGAAGTGGTTCTCAAAACTCTTTAGTAGGATTTCAAGCAGGTGTAGATCTAAATAATGGAAATGGAAACAGCGGGATTGGATACGCAATTTTAAACGCAGTAACTACAGGAGAATACAACAGTGCATTAGGATGGGAGGCTCTTTTTGATGTTACAACAGGATCTTACAATTTAGCTCTTGGATATAACGCGGGATCTCAACTAACCACCTCAGATTCTAGCAATATTTATTTATCTAATGTGGGTGTTACTGGTGAAAGCCATGTAATGCGCCTAGGAACTACGGGATCTGGAAATAATCAAGTAAATAAAGCTTATATTGCCGCTGTTTATGGAACTTCTGTAAGTAGCGCCGTTCCTGTTGTGATAGATAGCTCTGGACAATTAGGAACCGCATCAAGTTTTGAGCTTGTTTGGACTGACAAAAGTGGAAACTTTAATGCAAATTCCAACAATGGGTATTTTTGCACAGCAGCTTTAACCGCTACACTTCCAGCGGCTCCAGCTCAAGGCGATGTAATACAGTTTTACTGTGACACAGGAAGTACAGTTACTGTAACAGCAAATACGGGTCAGAAAATACGCTTAGCTGGTTCAATATCTGCTTTAGCAGGCACAGCTGCATGCGCCGTACAAGGCAACGCGTTGAACTTGGTCTATAGATCCTCAAGTGCTACATGGAATTCTGTAAGCTCTGTTGGGTCTTGGACAATCACTTAAAGGGTAATCAATGCCAACTTCAAACTCATTAAACATTTCCTCTTCGGGATTAGTTAAATTTGACGGAACAGCTACCTTTAGTGCAGTAACTACCACGCAATACAATACGTTAGTGGGAGCTACTTCTAATGGAATAGCTAGCATAGCTCCTTCAGCAACTTCTGGAGTTCCATTAATTTCCCAAGGAGCTAGTGCGAATCCAGTTTATGGAACTGCGGTTGTTGCCGGCGGAGGTACAGGACAAACTACATTGACTCAATACGGAGTGCTTGTAGGAGCCGGAACTAGTCCTATTGCACAACTGGCGACTGGCTCTAGCGGTCAAGTTTTGCAATCTGGTGGAGCTAGCGCAAATCCTGCCTGGTCCACGGCGACATATCCAGCAACGGCGGGAACAAGTGGAAATGTCCTAACTAGTGATGGGACAAATTGGTTGTCTTCAGCAGCTCCTAGTGGAAGCGTTTCTGTAGCTACCGGGACTTTAACAAGCTCTCAAATCAAAAGCATAAATTCTTCAGCTGTTGCTTTAGTGGCCGCTCAAGGAGCTGGAAAAGCCATTATCCCATTACAATTAATCATAAAATTAAATTATGGATCAAATGTTTTTGTAGCGGGATCTGGACAGCAAATTAGATTGTATTATGGAACGTCAATTTTGTTGGGCACTGCTGTAGGAAACTCTGTAATTACATCAAGCTCAAATAGAATGGCTTACACCAGCGCTTTTACATATACAGATAACGCTGCTTCTTCTACACAAAACGTGGCTTTAAATTTTTATACTACAGATTCCGCTATTACAGGAAACGCTTCAAATGACTCAACAATTACTTGGCAGCTGATGTATGTAGTTGTTACTTTATAGGAATGTTATGCCAACTTCAAATTCTTTAAATATTTCCTCTTCAGGAATTGTAAAGTTCGATGGGACTGCGACGTTTAGTGGAGTCACTACCACTCAATACAATGCTCTTGTTGGAGACACCTCTAATGGAATAGCTAGTGTAGCTCCTTCAGCAACTTCCGGAGTTCCCTTAATTTCCCAAGGAGCCTCTGCCAACCCAACTTTTGGGACGGCAGTGGTAGCAGGTGGTGGAACGGGAAGAACGACTCTTACTAACCATGGAGTATTGGTTGGGGCTGCTACAAGTGCAATCACTCAGTTAGCAACGGGTTCTGCTAACCAAGTTTTATTGTCAGGGGGAGCTAGCGCAGATCCTACTTGGTCGACTGCAACCTATCCCGCAACAGCTGGAACGAGTGGAAACGTGCTAACAAGTGACGGAACGAACTGGACTTCTGCTGCTCCATCTGGTGGAAATCTTTTGTTGGCTACAGGAACACTAACAAATAGTCAGATAAAAAACATTAGAGGAACACCCGTTAAAGCAATTGCAGCTCCTGGATCTGGTAAACTCATCGTTCCAATATCTTGTGGCTCAAGATTAAATTATGGTGGAACAAGTGCTTTTACTGCTGCTGCATCACAAACCATATCGCTCTACTATACATCAACATCTTTTCCCGCTTCTATGATTCTTTCCAGTAACACTTTAATTGCAAATACGTCAAGTTACGAATTTTTTGTTACAGGTGGTTTATCTGCTGGAGTAGCTACCAACAAAGACAATGCAGCTCTTTATATGATCAATTCAGTAGCTACAGAAATTTCAGGAAACGCAGCTAACGACAACACAATCAGCTGGTTTATATTTTATTACATTTGGACATTCTAGAGGTTTTATGCCACTCAAAAAAGGTAAATCGAAAAAAGTAATTAGCGAAAACATCCGCACAGAGATGCACGAAGGCAAACCACAAAAGCAAGCCATCGCCATCGCTATGCATAAAGCTGGAAAATCGAAAAAGCCTAGTAAATAATATCTGGTTTTATAACTTTCCTTCTGGCAGATTTCGCATATTTTAAGATGCTATCTCTTTCAATCATCCATACTCGATCGATTTTCTTAGCTTCTACTTTGTTTTCTCGAATGGCCTTGTAAACGGAAAGCTGCGTTACTTTAGCAATCTTAGAAGCTTCTTTTACTGTAAGGTATTTGCCTCCCTCAGATGCATCTTGTATCTTTTTAGAAGTCATGCCTTCTTTGTATTTCATCACTTCATCTAAATCAACTGACCATTTGCAGATTTTTCTAAAATTCTCGTTTTCAAAGGCCTTGATTTTTCTATTTTTGATGGCAATATAGAGAGCTTCGGTTGTAAGTCCTACAAGTTCAGCCGCATCTTTTACAGAGCAAATCGTGCTAGTGTTTTCTGTCATAAAATTTCCTTGTCCTAAAAGGAGTTAACCTGTACGGTTTGGAAAAGCATCTTAAGGAAAGGGCCCAAAGAAAACAAGGTACTTATGCAAAAAGAAACAAAAGAAAATAAAAGACATGAAGCATTTCAATTTGGTTCTAACCCAATGAAAATGAGTCCGTTTGAAAAAATGATGGCCGAAAAAGAAAAAGGCGAAAGATTTAAAGCGAAGCAAAAATATGTGCAAGGCATCCAAGGAGTAGACGGCGGTTGCTGCGCATAAATAGTCCCCCAGCTGGGGGACTATTACAGATTCAAGCTTTCGTCTGTTTTTGGACCCATTTGCCAAAATCTAGGCGAAGCTTTTCTTCGTCTTGGTAATCGAGAAGAGTTTCTTCGATGGATTTACCGTAATGGTTGGCGTATCTTTGGAAGAACTCTTTTAGCTTGTCTCCTTCTAAATCGGGAATCTTTTCTAAATAGGCAGTAAATAAAGCCTCTTTCTCTTCTTCTGTCTCTATTTTTTTCGATTCTACAGGAATTGGGGAGAACTTCGCTTCTCGTATTTCTCCTTCTACATATGCGGTACCGATTACATCGGGAAAAAGTCGCCTTGCCAAGCGGCTCATCGCTCTAGAATAGAGCATATCTTCTGTATACGCCTTCCAGCAAGAACCCCTTGAAGTCAGACCTGCTTTCGCAGCGTCTTCAATAGTAAACTTCGCTGAAAAAGAATCGCCATTATCGCATCTTTTGCCCTCAATCTCGCATACCTTTTCATTACACTCAAGAATACGAAGAGAATGTCCAGCTCTTCGAATCATGGAGTTCATGAGACGAGCAGAGATTTCGATCTTTCCTTGGATGTTCCATAGCCCGCCGTTTAGGGCTTGCATAGGAGGAATACCAAGCTCTCTTGCAGCAAGTAAGATCATGAAGATCTTTTGCTCTGAGCCAACTGATCCATATAAACCAGAAAGGGCTGCATTTCTAGAGACAACTTGTAGTAGTTGAAACTCTGATTCAGAGGGAATAAAGCTTGTTGTCTGGACTAATGCGTTATTTTCTTTCATAAATCTTCTCCAAGTATTGGTGGTTTTCCGTCAAAAAATAGTCGATACATTCTTAAAGCTGCTAAAAAGTCGGGAAATTGATCTTGATAAACCAAGACCTTGGGGGCTTTCCCAGTTCTGTCTAGCTTTACAAACTCAATCCGATCAATTGGGTAGCCGGCTTTCTTAGCTAGATAAGCGTAGGCCGATCCTTGTAAAGCCCATGTTTTTCCCTCAGCTCTGGATGTTTTAAAATCGACTAGCACTAAAGAGTCGCCATCTTTGTAGATTGCGTCGCACTCTCCTGTAATCATGAGCTCATCACAGAAAAACCTTTCCGGCTTTTTGATGTACGCCTTTTCTGGATACTGCAAAAAACTGTCGATATAGGGGCTAATCTCGGAAGAGACCGGAGGCGTTCCAATCCCTTCTATAATCGCATCGCAAATTTGGTGCACTAGAGTGCCCCGATTGGCTGCATTTTGCAGCACAACCGGATCGATGGCTTGAAAGCCAGAGAAGAATGACAGAACTTCTGTGACTCTTGTATAGTTGTTGATGTCTTTCATATAAAATCCCTTTCCGTCATGCCGTATACCCAAAGAAGCGGAGTCCGGCTTTCTTGTAATCTTGTTGCAAAACACAAGCATTCGGGATCACCACACATGCAGTAATCTCCCGTTTTTGGTGAGCACGTTTGGCACGTCAGGCAGCAGGAATCTGCCAGATCTCTTTCCAGCTCTTCGTATCTTTCAAACGAATTCATCTGCAAGCCTTCTTAAGTCGCACTGATAGCGAAATGTCTGCCAGCTAGTGTACTCCAGGCTATCAATTTGTTTCTTTAACTTTTCGCTAAACTCGAGCTCTTGTTTGATCAAGGCTTGAATAGATTCGATGATCGGTTCGTACATTTTTGCGATTGACTCGAGATCTTCTTTGATTTTTTCTTCCCTATTCTTCATATTTTCTCCCGTCATACGTGTTGATTTTAAGTCGTATGACGCATAAAGTGTCACATGTTGATGTTTTTAAGTCAACGTATGTAACGAAAACACTCAAGTATAAGAGGAAGAAATGAAGCTAAAAGAATTTATCGACCAATGGGGAATCTCGATCAACAAGTTTGCAATCAAGTCTAAAGTAGCACCAGCCACAATAAGAAAGTTGATTGCTTCTGATGGATCTAAGGATGTGGGCTTGAGCGTGGCTTTAAAGATAGAAAGAGCATCTAACAACATGGTAAAATGCGAAGATCTCATCTCAGAAGATTTGATCAATATGACTCAACCTTCTGTTCCTGAGGACACAGAAGAATAGCTTTTAAATAAAGTTATTGCTTAATTCTCTCCTTAAGTGTTAGATGGCTAATGTTAAAAAAATGTTAAGACCACCCAACCTTAAGGAGGTTTATGATTAAGCGGATGTACGAATCACCCCCTTACGAGTATCTCGTAACGGCAGCCGAGCATTGCCCAAGAGCAGTCGCGACTTACCTGTCTGTCTGGAGGCAAGCCGATCGGGATAGAAAGTTGCATATATGCAAGAAAGACGTTCTGTCTGAATACCTTAAGCCGTTGGTGAAGTTTCGAAATGATCTCATGCTTTTAGTTAAAGAGGGACTCATTTCCGTGGAGGAAACGCCGAAATCTCTCTCTATTGAGCTGGTATCTTGGGACGAAGAAGATTGAGCAAAAGAAAAAAAAGCTCGCGCTGTTTATGGCTGGTGTGTTAGAAAATAGCCCATTGGAGATAAAAAATAAGGGCCACCCAGTTAGGGTGACCCAAAACAAACCCTAGTAACGCAACGTCCTTCCGCCAAGATTGCCGTTGTGATACTACCACCTACGAAGGAGTAGGATGAGAAAAGCATATCACGCAACAACATTTAGTGCAACAGGCTTTCTTCGAAAGCTAGTAATAAATAATTCCACAAAATTTTATATCAAGAAATACACTCAGGGATACTCTTTCCCTCGAGTGTCAAAGGTTTTTTTGAACCTGTGTTCCAAAAAAAGGTGCGCAGGAGACATCAACAAAACCTACGCACCTAAACCCCTCAAGACAAAGAACCTAATTAAAGCATTGTCGAGAAGGTTTGTACCTCTTCAAGAACGTCTTCTTTCTTGGAGCGGTAAGGACGTATCCCAGTTTGCCGAAGAGCCAAACACGTCCTGGGGAGAATTATATAAAAATTACCTCGAATGGTCAACCAGCTTCGTGACAAGAATTTTATTTAACCATACGATTTTGTCAAACCATTGTTTTGAAAAACAGGCGCGCAGCAACCCGCCAATCAAAAGGAGATAAAGTGAACGCAATCGGCTACGACCCAACAAAATTTACAATGATCTTGCTTCCAATGCCATTGGAAGAGTCGAGACAATTTCTACAGAACGATCCGCAAAGCTTCACCATGGCTTGCGCTCTTTCAATGCAAGAACAACGACGTCAAACACAGACTTTTGAAATCGGAAATTTCAAAGAGCTTGGTTTGGCCACTGAACAGAGGTACAGAAGGTGTAAAAAAGTCCTCGAAGACATGGGTTTTTTGGCCTTAATCAAGACCAACCGAAATCCACAAACAACGACCTCGGCAACGACCTCAACAACGACCTCATTTACGCCTAGAATTTGGGGTGAAACAACGACCTCGAAAACGACCTTCGTGAATTTTAACCCCGAATTTGATGGTTTGGACCATCAAAAACCAGGCAAAACACCACAAACAACGACCTCAACAACGACCTCAACAACGACCTTCTTGATGACCAAAAAAACACTCGTACACATATGCCAGAGTCATAATTTCATGCTTGATAAAATGATAGAAAAACGGGATCAACAACGACCTTCGCGACAAGAAACCGGCTTTTTTGGCCAAAAAGCGGTCAAAATCATGCGCGAAAATGCGTCGCATCCTTTTAGATATAATATATATATATCTAAGCTAATGTCTTCTAAATATTTACTGTCCGATCAAGTGACGGAGCCCTTGAAGGCTCCGAAAAATCCGGCTGCGCCGGACCCTGTCGCATCGGCTGCGCCGAGCGCCAGACGGAAGAAAAAATTAGACACCACTTACTTTTGCAAAGAGGAAGGCAAATTCAAGAACCTGCGTCCGGCTTTTTTAGAGACCCTTGGCGAGGTTTACGCTGGCAAGGTGGACATTGATGCGGAATTTAAGAAGATGTGCTTGTGGTGCTCGGCTAATGAAGTCAAGGCTTCTAAAAAGCAGCTTTGGGAGAAATTTATCTTGGGTTGGCTGAATCGGGCCAGCGATCAGAACTTCAACAAGCAGGCCGTTTCGTTCCAGAGAAAATCTTCTCACGCAAAAATTTCCGCTCCTGTAGACGAAGAGAGAGCCCTTCGCTACAAGGAAATGTACGGATTTTAGGGAGAAAGTATGCACATAGAGTCAATCAAGTACGTTAAACAGACCCCAGAGATATATAAATATATTTATGATTTTGCTAGGAATCCTAAGGGCATATTAACCCTTTCTGGAAAGCCTGGTATTGGAAAAACCTATGCAGCCAAGGCGATCTACAACTCTAACACGACATACAGACTCCCAAGCTACGATCACGAAGAGGGTATTTTTGTCACAGAGAGAGACTTAGCAGATGAATGGCTTGAAAGTTTCAATAATCAAATGATTAATATGAAAAAATATAAAATGACAAAGCTTCTGGTGATTGATGATTTTGGTTCAAAAGAACCCACTCCAGCTTTCAAGGATTTTCTATTCTCATTAATTGATTACCGTTGTACAAATATGCATTCTCTAGGGACTGTTCTTACAACAAACTTAAACTCTATGCAAATTGAAGATGTTTTTGGACTCAAAGTTTTGAGTAGATTGTATTCGGGAGACATTGTGTTGTTTCAAGGAAAAGATAGAAGAAAAATCATAAAAGATTTTTCAAAGACTAAGGGTGGTGCGATTATGGAATTTGCTGAGCTTCCTTTTTAGGTCGACCACCTATTGTTGCAAATTTCTCTCGTAAAAACAAAGTCCTATAGGGCAAACGGTTAGGTTTTCCTTGCCCCTAGATGATCAATTTCGTCTAATTGTCCCGCCAGTGGTGGGACTAATATTCCTGAGCAAACAGAGCAAATCTTAAGGTTGCTTAACTCTCCCCTTGAAGGTTACATAGGTCTCCTCTTGAAGGTTACATAGGTTTTGCTTCTTCTCCGAGACAAAAGAACGAAAAAAGTTGAACGACAAAGGTTGCTTAACTTTTTTCTGCTCTAGAGGAGAAATCTTTAAATTCTTTCAACGGTAACGGTAACGAATACCGCCTCCGCTTGAGGCGCGGCGGATATCCTTGCCCGTTTAAGGGTTTAACTTATGCCAGTTGCAACGGTCGACCACCTATTGTTGCAAAAAAACCGTTGACAAAAAAGACATAAAATATTTGAATGTTGATATGCAAAGATTCAGTTGGTCTCACATTCTATCCCTAGTCTCTAAAGACAAGCGCTGCGAAGAGCTTCTTAGCTTAGCTCTTTCTTCCCGTAAGATTCCGGACAAATGCTCTGGACGCATGAAAATCTATCAATGGCTGGACTCTTTGAGAGCGCCCGGCTACTTATACGTTTCTGTAAGAGAACTTGAAATTGAGTGGAATCAAAAAATAAACAAGGCTTTGTCATGGGATTAACCATCGTCAATTTTACCCCTTACGAAAAAGGGTCTTTGCAAGGATACTTAGAGGTTAAGGTTGAAGGCTGGAGAAATTTTGTCATCCGCGGAATTGCGGTCTTTAAAAACCAAACCTCTCGTTGGATCTCTTTTCCCTCGCAAATTTACGAAAAAGACGGCGTCAAGAAGTACAAGCCTTATGCCAAGTTCGAATCCAAAGAGGACATGGACGCTTTTCAAAATGAAGTTTTAAAGGCTTTGGATAAGGTGATCGCTAAACCCAAAGTGGAAGAAAAACCCCTTTATTTTACAAAACAAGCTTCTCAAATGGAGATTCCGTTTTGAAAGAAGAAATCCTCGTTTCTATTCCCATCAAAACGGTTGGAGAACTCAACGTAAGAGAGCATTGGGCAGAGGCTAAAAAGCGGCATGATGCCCAGAAAATGGCCGTCCACGCTGTCTTTAAAAACATTACATCCAAACCAACCCTTCCATGCCAGGTAACCCTCACTAGAGTTGGAAAAAGGCGATTAGATTCAGACAATCTGATCGACTCTTTTAAGTGGATACGAGATGCGGTAGCAGACAACCTCATCCCCGGAAAACTCCCAGGAAGAGCGGATGATAGCCCAAAAATCTCTTGGCAATACTCGCAAGAGTCTGGGCGTGAGTACTCAGTAATAATTAAAATAAATTTTTAATATTTGTATTAATTCCTTGTTAAGATATTGTGCTTGAGTCTTAACAAAGGAGTCTCTGTGAGCACCATCATCCCGACGAATCAAGAAATGCTGTTTGCTTCCTACACTTCAGGATGCTCAGATAGTGTACCTTTTCCAGGTGTTTTGGCTGAAGCAGACTCACGGGAAAAAGCTCTTCAAAGAAGGACCGACATAACGAACCCGTCTTTTACGGAAGAGAGCTTGATCAAGGAGATGCAAGATGGACGAATCAACACCATATCTGCTTCCAAGATTGCGCTTGCATCAGCTGGTACGGCGTACACTGCTTCAAAGGTGGTGGAATTAGTTTACACGCCTCCAGAAGTTCCTATGTACATTTACGTCGGAGCAAGAAGAAGTTATATTTTAAATCCTGCCTTAGAGACGATAGAGTATGTAAAAAAAGGCTTGCCTATGGCAGTTAGTTTTGGTTTTTCTGTCGCGTCTTTGGCATATTTTCTCTACGAAAGATCGCAAAGATTAAATCCTGAATTGCTAGATGCTTATGCTAAGGGAGCTGGCATTGGCAAGCTCAGGATTGCTCGTTTAAGCAAAAAGATCGAGACGATCAAAGGTCTTCATGATAGTGAAGTTGATCCGACTAAAAAAACCTATTTAAAAAAGTGTCACGATAGCATGAAGGAAGTATACAAACGTATTGTAAAAGATAGAGAAGAGCAGTCTAACGAATACACAACCGGTTTTTTTTTAAAACGACGCTACGTTTTTTCAGAAACGGGAACGCTTTGCGACGGATCTCCATGCAGTTTTTCGGCTTTAAAATCTTCACATTAAGGTGTCTTGATACACTAAGGGCGGTTACTCGTGTTTTACCCAATTCTCGGCCAGCATGGGATTACATCTTCACGCCATAGCACACAAAAATGCGGTGAAGATTGTCCATCAAAGGGACTAATAGAAGACAACCACATCCATATTAATGGATATTATGATGTAACGTTTAGAAATATTCTTTCCAAGTTCAGCCCATTGACATATTTGAGAGATCTTTTGAAGGTTGTGCTTTTATTCATAAGAATCTACTAGACAAGGAGCTTAAACAATTTGCTCTGAATTTCTTTGATATGATTCGCAAGAATTTTGCTATCACAAAAGAACTTAATTCATGTGCAATTCGGTATATTGATCGGTACTCCGTTTTGCTTTCTGCCCCAGCTGCTTTGTTTGTGCTGCGCGTTCTTCAAATACCTATTCCAACGCCTCTTTTTCTGGTATTTACTGCCGTCAGCTTTTCAGGTTCCAACTGGATGCAGCATTGCTCAAGCGATGAAATACACAATAAAGTTTTGAGTGTAGCTCGATCTAAATGTTGGCGCTTTGAAAATATAGAAACATTAGAAAAACTAGAAAAATATTGTAATGCAGTGGGATTCTTCCGTCATGCTAAGGATCTTCATAGAAAAATAGATCAAGTTTATGCAGATGCAGTTGAATAGACAACTTGCGCTTTGTCATAGCAAATGTGTTTTTCTAACACAGTAAGCCGCTCTTTCAGCTCATCATTTGCCTTGGTGAGCTCTCCAAGCCTTGCGTACATACCACGTCTTACTTTATCCGTGGATGTCTTTAAATCACGGTAAGCTTTTTGCAATGTCTCTAACTCGCATTGCTCTGGCGTCTTAAAGAACTCTAGCTGTATTGGAATCATGCAAAACAGCATAAATATCGTCTATTTTATCTTCATCAAAAAGAAAAAAGTTGACATGGATTGGGTCTGAATGGTAAATATTATTTTCACCAAGGAGATGGTATGGCAGCCCCAAAAGGTCACTTGTATAGCTCGGGACATGGAAAAGGAAGACCCAGGATTTTGAATCTCGATGAAGAAGCAAAGGCTTTAGAGGAGTGGGCAGCAAAGGAAGACACGTTAATACTTAGATCTTTTGTTGCTTTAAGAAATTATTGTGATCAATCTAAAATGCATGAATATGCAAAAGCTAATGAAAACTTTAGGCAAGCCTTTAATAAAGCTAGAATATTAATTGGCGTAAGAAGGGAAGAATTAGCCTTAAAAAACAAGGTGAGCTTCCAGGTATTTAACCGATATGCAGCTCTTTACGATCATGAGCTTCGCGATCATGAAAAAGAGATAAGGCAGCAGGGAGATTCCGCTACACAGATTGTTTTCGTTCCTAAAGCTCCATTCAAAGACAGCAGCGATGCAACAAGTTGAGATCGCTTACCCGCACCTCTTTCAGGCAAGACCGTACCAGATTCCTGTTTGGAAAGCCTTAGATAGTGGCAAAAAGCGTTTAGTCTGTTGCTGGCATCGGGGAGCTGGTAAGGATCTCTTTGCTCTGAATTATCTCATATGGAGGGCTTTAGAAAAGCCAGGTGTTTACCTCCATTGCTTTCCGAAATACAGCCAAGGAAAGAAAGCGATTTGGAACAGCGTGCATGATACGCACGAAGGCCAATCCATGGCTTATCTCGATCATTTTCCCAAAGAATGCATCAAATACAAAAACTCTTCTGAAATGAGATTAGAGCTCGTCAACGGCTCAATCTATTGCGTAATGGGACTCGACGGAAAGAATGCAACGCAAGCCCGCGGGATGAACCCTTCATTTATCATTCTTTCCGAGTACGCATACATGGATCCAAAGAGCTGGTACACCATTGAGCCTCGGATTTCTCAGAATAATGGGACTGCCATTTTTTTGAGCACTCCCAATGGACAAAACCACTTTCACAATATCTACAATTATGCAAAATCTGGGGAGAATCCCGATTTTTTCGGTAGTCTATTATCGATAGAAGATACAGGCATTTTACAAAAATCTCACATTGAGAAGCTTCGTGAAGAGGGCGTTCCCGAAGATTTCATTCAACAAGAGTATTACTGCTCTTTTACGAGGGGAGCAGAAGGTGCTTACTACGGCAAACTTGTTCAAAGCGCTCGCGATGATGGTAGAATTTGCCCTTTACCTGTATCCAGAGATTTTCCCGTCCACACTGCGTGGGATATTGGAATTGGCGACTCTACTAGCATTTGGCTTTTCCAGTCTCTTCCAAATGGAAACCTAAACTTTCTCCATTATTACGAAAACTCCGGTGAAAAACTTTCTCATTATCTCGAATATTTAGAGAGATGGCGCAAAGAAAAAGGCGTCCTATTCGGCGTGCATTATGTCCCGCACGACATGAAGCAAAGAGAGTTTATCAGCGGAGTAAACCGAGTAGAAGCGGCTCGGGAGCTTGGATTCAATCTAACCGTAGTTCCTCTTCATCCCATTCACGAAGGAATTGAGACCGTAAGAAGCACATTTGCTTATTGTTCTTTCGATAGAAAAGAGTGCGATAAGGGAATCAAATGCTTAGATTTTTACCGCAAAAAATTTAATGAATCCTTGCAAGTGTATTACGACGAGCCCTTGCATGATCAATGGAGCCATGGAGCAGACGCTTTTCGAATGGCTTGCGTCGGACTTAGATCTATTGGAAGCTCAGTCAACAGGCTGAGCGCAGACAAAATCAACGAAATGAGGAAGAAAAACTATGGCTACTGAAGAGAAAAGATTAAAAAGCCTAGCTGATGACATTGCTAGCCGTTCCGAAAAAGTCTTAACACTCTATTGCCGACTTCAACGAGGCGACGCAAAAGTCACTTTAAAAGATCTAAGCAAACAACTCATTGATAGATACACCAAGCAATCCCAGCGTGAAGAAGAGTTCTATAAAAATGCGTGCGAAGTGTTAGGAAAAATTTTAGAAAAAATGGAATATATGGAAGAGACGATGTGCAATGTTCTTATGGCTATTCGCCAGAATGAGTATTTACATCCATGGTATCCAAAAGAAGCTACATCAACTATCGAACATTTAAACGAAAGGGGCATAGCGTACAAAACATGACAGATGATTATTCAGCGCTTGTTTTATTAGAAGAAGCTTATGTACGGATTTGTCGTACAGAAGAGATTTTGATGGATGTAAATGTGATTGGGAAAAACATCAATCGCAAGAAGGTAGCAGATTTATTTGTTAGAACAAAGAAACTAGGAAAAGATATTTCCGCTTATATCTCGGAGTTAGAGCATGCACAAGAAGATTATGAAGAAAGCTGCCCATGCGTTAGAGAAGGACGCAAAACATTATGCGATGAAGGCAGCGCACGATACAACGAAACATATGATTAAACGCGCTAAAAAAGATCGGGTGGAAGAGAAAGAAGCCTCATCTGCTGCTAAAGATCTCAAGAAAAGAGCAAAGAAAGCGCACGAATAATCCAACGAAAGAGAACTTATGTCTTGGCCTGTTAGTAATCCCATAGC
>Ga0208461_1000534_pt1 | contig 36807 bp, 18 predicted proteins | sample AD_JPNTR4_MetaG_FD_184448 | JGI IMG/M metagenome (GOLD analysis project Ga0208461, IMG submission 184448) | Active sludge microbial communities of municipal wastewater-treating anaerobic digesters from Japan - AD_JPNTR4_MetaG (SPAdes) (version 2) | ecosystem: Engineered > Bioreactor > Anaerobic...
TCATAAAGATAGGTGAAATCTTACACTTGGCAAAGCGTTTGGTAATTTCTTTTTTATCAACGCTTTGCTTCTTTATTTTTAATATTTAGTTGCGGAATTAAGGTACTTCATTTGTTACATTCTGTATGTTTGGAACAGACAGTCTTGCATCCGTATCAATGAAATTCTGCAATGCTCTCAATGGATATGTTCTTGCAAACTGACACATATAGGTAAGGTTGCGTTCTGAATAGCCTTTCTTTTCAGGGAAATTCAGCCGGATAGCCTTTGCCAACTGTTTGATGGTTTTGCTTCCCCATCCGTGCAGTTGCTGATGATAGAGAATATAGTTGCCCATTTTCCAGTAATGGAACAACATTTGCGCATTGGCAGCGGTAATCAGCCGTACTTGCGCCTGTTGTATTTCCGAACCGACAGCATTTATAAATGCATCAAAATTCGTCTTTTCTATGTTATGTCCGTTGTTGCTCATCTTATGATATTTTCAGAATACAAATATACTTCAATGGTGGTAATCTATGAAACTAATTGATACTTTTATAGTTGATTAAACTTGTTCATGGCGTTTGCTCTGATGTCATCCGCTATATCAATGTAGGGCTTCATGGCTTTGTAATCACTGTGTCCAGTCCATTTCATAACCACCGGCGCCGGAATTCCGAGTGCCAACGCATTACAGATGAAAGTCTTTCTTCCGGCATGGGTACTTAACAATGCGTATTTGGGTGTGACTTCATCTATGCGCTCATTTCCCTTGTAGTAGGTTTCCCGTACAGGCTCGTTGATTTCCGCCAGTTCACCCAGTTCTTTCAGATAATCGTTCATCTTCTGATTACTGATGACAGGCAATGCCATGTGGTTCTCGAAATGAACATCCTTGTATTTTTCAAGAATGGCTTTGCTGTGGTCGTTCAGTTCGATTATCAGGCTGTCCGCAGTCTTGACTGTGGTGACTTCAATGTGGTCGGGCTTAATATCACTTCTTTTCAAGTTACGGACATCCGAATATCGTAAGCTCGTGAAGCAACAGAACAGAAAGACATCCCTGACACGTTCCAAATACTGCTTGTCATGCGGTATTTGATAATCTTTCAGCTTGTTCAGTTCATCCCATGTCAGGAATATTACCTTTTTAGGGATTGTTTTCAATTTGGGCTTGAATGCGTCGTATGCAATGTTCTGATGATGCCCTTTTTTGAAGCTCCAACGCAGGAACCATTTGAGAAACCCCATCTGTTTGCCAATAGTGCTGTTTCTCATGTCCTTTTTATCACGCAAGAAATTAACATACTCGTTCAGCCCGAACTCGTTGAAGTATTCAAAGGTTACATCTTCCTTGAATTCTTTGAGGTGATTTCTTACCGCTGCAAATTTCTCATAGGTGGATGTCGTCCAATTATTCTGGTTGCCACACTCTTTTACAAACTCATCAAACACTTCCCAAAAACTAATCTGTACTTCTTCCTGTTGTTCTTCACTGCTGTCTTTCATCCGCAGATTGAATGCATCCTTTAGCTGCTGGGTGGTAGGTATGGTTTCCTGCACCTCAAACTCCTTGAACACGTTTTGCATTTCGGCATAGTATTTCAGCAAGTCTGCATTGATTTCGGATGCGCTTTGTTTCAGCTTGTTGGTGCATCCGTTCTTTACCCGTTGTTTGTCGGCATCCCATTTGGCTACGTCAATCCGGTAGCCTGTTGTAAACTCGATGCGTTGGCTTGCGTATATGACACGCATACGGATAGGCACGTTCTCTACGATTGGCACACCGTTCTTCTTCCGGCTCTCCAATGCAAAAATGATGTTACGTTTGATATTCATAATTGGGTGCGTTTGAAATTCTACACCCAAATATACACCCAAAAATTGAAATAGCAAAAGGCATTTAGAAAGATTTAGATTTACTCTTCATTGTAGATAATATATGATTATCAGTGATTTGCAATTTTATGATATTTTCTGAAAGCGTAGGTTCTGGAGCCTCTCTCTCCGCAATAAACCTTAAATATTAAATATTTATAAAAAAATACGCACGAAAAACGTACTCTCGTAACACTCTACACCCATTTTAGTTTTTTACTCGCTTGCACTTTTTTTCCAGAATAAATTGTGGACAAGTTTGATATTGTTTGCCCAAAAGTGGCATAACAAGGTGACTGAAAACGACTTCATCCCTGCAATTCCATTGGTGTTTCAGTATCCGTAAATGGATATCACAAGGAAATTCTGAAATCTTTTAAAAATAGCAGGGAAAATATTTCAGCAGAAAGCTTCAATGTGTAGATTGAAAGTATAGTACTTTATTGAGGAGAAATGATGTATAGTTATTTCCATCTTGAGTATGAACAATAATTTCTCAAAATAGCTGTGAGATGTTTAGATGTATTTTGATATGATTGTGTTAAAAATACACTTATGTCCAATTATCCACTTTATTTAATCATTTGTCCACCATTGTTAACTAAACTATTCGAATCTTTGCATTTATAAAAGTGTCTTGTTGTTTGTTAAGTTACGTTACGTTAGATTCGTATTCCAGTAGCGTGCACCCTATATTTCGATAATAAGTGATAAATAATCAAATTTAATTTTATGAAGACAACTAAATTAATCAAGTGCGCTTTGTACGCGGCAATGTTGGCAGTAATTGCCTTTGCCGGGTGCGAAAAATTGGAGGATTATTCCATTGATGCGCCTGCTGACCTGCAAAGCAGGATCGATTCGATTGCAGCCGAAAAGGCTAAGCATTCTACCGGCGATACTACGTATATCGACATCGCTACGACGATAGTTGGAGCCGAAGATAACAGTGCAGCCTGGTGGACGGCTTTTTCGGATTATTTCGTTATTCCCTCAAACAAACTGCTGCATTTGGAGTTTGTGAACCGCGGTACCGGTGTCAACAACTGGAACAACTGGAATCTTGTTGTTGCCAATGTTGCCGATCGTGATGCCGCCGACTATGCGGAATATTTTGTTCTTCGCTCCGATGCTTACGGCTGGGGTAACGACGATTTCAATCTGAGCCTGATTTCCCATAACTATCCTGATACCGACGGAGACGGCGATATCTGGAACGACTTTCGAACTACCATGCAAGGGGCTCATGTTACGTTGGAAATTGACCATTCGCCGACCGGCAATGTGTTTGTAACGGCTACGGCGGTGGGTACAAATGAGGTAGAGCTGGTGATGACGTATCAGCAACCGGTTTCTGCTACGGAAGACATCGTGGCTTTCTTGGTTTGCGACGGGAGTCATTTCGAGATGAAGGAAGCTTATCTCATCCCTTCGAAAGTGACTGTTGTGGAAGATGTCGAACCGGTTTCAATTGCTGTAGAGGGTGCTCCGGAGTTTGTCGAATTCGGCAACGACGACTTCTGGGGCGATGCAAAAGCTGTGGTTACTTTTGCCGACGGTTCTTCTACCGAAGTCGATTTTTCGGATTTGTCTTTCAATGTTATTCCCGATATGACAACTCTCGGGAAAAAGACGGTGGTTGTGGCTTACAACAAAACCAAACAGGGAGCATACTGCAAGGCTGTATCGACCGTCTATACCCTGGAGGTGACGAATCCTGTGGTGAGTCTGGAGGTCACGACTTTGCCGTACATAACGACCTACTATTTCTACAATAGCGATTCTATCCGGTTCAATCCGGCAGGCATGGTTGTGACGGCTACCTATTCCGACGGTACAACGGCGGTTATGGATAACGATAAACTTCAGTTCGGCAAAATCCAGCCTGTGGAAGGTGCTCAGGAAGTGGCCGTGTCTTATGCGGGTACATCAGGCACGGTGACGACCACCGTTTCGGTGACTCTTGTAAAGGGTATAGGGCAGGTTGGTGTTACCGACTTCTCTTCTGCATGGTGGACGGTATTCTCCGATGACTATGCTGTTCCGTCGGGTTCAAGTAAGACGATAAAAATGTACTGCTATTCCGACAACCTTGCCAACTATCACAGTCCTTCCACCATTCTTCGGAAAGCCGACAAAACCGAATATGCCGTAGTCCGTATGGATAATTTCGGATGGGGCGACGGCTATAGTACAGCCACCGCCACAAGTGACTGGAATTGGGATACCTTCGCTTCAAACATCAGTGGCTCCAAGATCATTCTTACCGTTACAAACAACGGGAACAACACGGCCGATGTACTTTACGACGTTACGTATGCCAACGGCGAAAAACATTTCCAAAAGTATGCGGGTATTACCGTTGACAGTGCCGACCTGAATTGTGCGCTGGTAATAGAGGGGGCCTATATCGTTATTGTTGAATAATCATTAAGCTAATAATAAGTAAACTATGAAATATTTTTATTTAATTCTGTTTGGATTGCTTACGTTAACGGCAGCAACTTATGCAGATGGGATTGGCAATGCCGATGTAATGTCAATAAATCAAACCGGTGAAATTACCGTAAAAGGAAAAGTCGTTGACGAGAACGGTGAATCGCTTCCCGGTGCGACGGTACAACAAAAAGGTACTTCATATGGTATCGTTACCGACATCGACGGTAACTTTTCTATTGTTGTTCCTTCGGATGCTACGCTGGTAGTATCGTATGTAGGATACAAAAGTTCGGAAGTAAATGTGGGTGGAAGAACCGATCTCGGTAACATCACCTTAGTTTCGGATATAAAAGAACTCGAGCAGGTGGTGGTGATCGGTTACGGTACGCAACGCAAGGTTGATCTTACCGGGGCTGTTGCCATAGTCAACGCCGAAGAGATGAAGAAAGTATCGCACTCAAACATATCGACAATGCTCGAAGGAAAAGTTCCCGGTGTTCAAATTACATCCGACGGACAACCGGGAGCCGACCCAAACGTACGTATTCGCGGTATCGGTTCGTTCGGCAGTACCGCACCGCTGTATGTCGTAGATGGAGTACCGATGGGAACAACCATACGCGACTTTTCGCCAAACGATATCGAGACGCTCCAGGTACTTAAGGATGCTTCTGCAGCCGCAATCTATGGTTCGCGTGCTGCCAACGGTGTGATTATCATTACCACCAAGCAGGGGAAGAAGAACCAACCCATGAGAATAGATTATCGCGGTTACTTTGGTGCTGACCGGGTGGCTTCCGGTGTATATGATGTGATGGATGCCGTACAATATGGCCGGTACATCACGATGGCTTATCAAAACAGTGGCATGAATGTTCCTTCGGGATACGATCCGACAAGCCCGAATTATTTGTATAACGCCGACGGTATGCCGAAAGTCAACACAAATTGGTTTGACGAGGCGTTCAAAACCGGTATTCGTCAGAATCACAACATCAATATGTCGGGCGGTGGCGCCAACAATACCTACAACATTGCGCTCGACTACTACAGCCAGAAAGGGACAATGGAGGGTGCGGGTCCCAACTTCGAACGTTACACGGCTCGTGCCAATAATGCCATGGATGTTAAGTTTATTAAATTCAAAACGAGCGTCGTGTACAGTCACAGCAATCAGGACAATATGGCGCTCAGTAACGCCAACGAGTATGTTCAGGGGTTGTATGGTGCACAATATCCGGTAATGGCCTCGGCGTTGATTTTACCCCCAACCATTAAGGCTTACGACGAATCGACCTGGGTACTCGACGATAAAATTTCGGCGGCATCGCAATATACTTACGACTCTTACGGATATGGTACGTATTACGACGACGTGCATGGCGACTTGCGGGTAACGAACGTTTTGCTCACCAATAGTTTGCTGAAGAGAAACACAAATGTAGATCGTTTTGTCGCTTCGGGTTCTGCAAATGTAGACCTCCTGACCATGGTTGGCCGCGAGAGCAGCAATCATAAGTTTGATTACAATCTGAACTTGTCGTACAGCAAAACCACCGCAAAGGACTTGACATTTGTTCCAGCGTTTATACAAAGTACAACCAATTATTTGTCGAAGAGCAATGAACGTTTGTCGCAGGGTTATCGTAACTATAGCGATGCACTGATAGAAAACTACGTAAACTACGAGGGCAAACTGGGTCGCCATAATATCAATGCGGTGGTGGGTCAAACTTTCGAGCGCGAACTCTACCACACGCTTACCGGCGATGGTGTTAATTTACCTGAACCTTACTACCTGCAGGTGAGCAATGCCGAAGAGACTTCGGCAGGAAGTTACGAAAGCGAACATGTGTTGGCTTCCTATATTGGTCGTCTCAACTACAATTTCGACGAGAAATATCTTTTCTCGGCAACCGTGCGTCGTGATGGTTCGAGCCGGCTTTCTCCGGATGACCGTTGGGGTTGGTTTCCCTCGGTATCGGCCGGTTGGCGTATCGAACGCGAGAACTTCTTCACTGTCCCCGAATCGACGATCAACCTGTTTAAAATTCGTGCCAGCTACGGTGAACTTGGCAATGAAAACATAGGCGAATACCAATACATGGATGTCATGGCAAGAAATAACTACACCTACAGTTTCGGGAATAACAAGGTTACCGGTTCTTCGATATCCAACTATGTAAACACGGCTATCCGATGGGAAAAAAAGAGAACTCTTGATGTGGGTCTCGATCTCGGTATGTTCAACAACAGGGTGGAATTTACGTTCGATTGGTATAAATCGACATCCGATGACCTTCTTTACAGTGTGGCTGTACCGGCCAATGCAGGTGTGACAAACGAAACCGTAACGATGAACGCAGCAACGATGGTAAACTCGGGTCTCGAGTTTCAACTTACCTATCGCAATCATCAACATCCGGTTAAGTATGACATTACCGGCAACTTTTCTACCTTGAAGAACAAGGTGACAAAGCTGGGTGTTTCGGGCGAACCGCGTACCGATGGATATTGCCGTACAGAGGTGGGTCGTGAAGTGGGTTCATTCTACGGCTACGTTTCCGAAGGTATTTTTCAGTCACAGGCAGAGATCGATAACCGGGTCAATGCCGAGGGCTTATACATCAATCAGCCCGGGGCACAACCGGGTGATGTGGCTTATGCTGACCTTAACAACGACGGTGAGATTACCAACGAAGATCAAACTTATCTTGGCAGCGGCATCCCCGACGTGCATTTCGGTTTGAGTGCAAGTGTAGAGTGGAAAGGATTCGATTTGAGCATATCCACATTTGGAGCCGGCGGTTTCAAGGTAGTGGATTTCGTGGATGTTACCTTGCGCAGTTCCTATGGTGCACTCAACAAGAGCGTCGATCTGTTGAATGCCTGGACACTGGAGAACACCAATACCGATGTGCCGCGCGTGGCTTACAAATCGACAGGTTCGATCACCAACGATATGTTCAGTCAACGTTTCCTGCAAAACGCAACTTATTTGAAAATTGCCAATGTCGAATTGGGCTATAACCTTCCCGACAGTTGGTTTGGCGGGTTTGTACACGGCATTCGTTTATACGTATCGGGTCAAAATCTGGCCACATTGACGAAGTACAGAGGATACAACGTGGACTTTGCCGGAGGTACATTCACTCCCGGTTATAACTATTGTTCGTATCCGACACCTCGAACGATCATGTTCGGAATAAACATGTCATTTTGAAGATTTAATTTTTAAAAAAAGCGTATCATTATGAAAAAGTTAAATATAATGCTGTTGATGTTGGTGCTTATCGCGGGTTTAACGGCCTGCAACGATGCTCTCAATGTCGTAAACCCGAATAATCCGACAACCTATGATTTTGGCGATTCGGAGTCGGAACTTCAGGAGGCTATCATTGCCTGCTACAACCGAATACGGCTCGAAGGTACTTTTGCCCGAGTGGGCTACACGCTGGATGCCGTACGTGGCGATGAAGTTTGGAACTCGTCTCAACAGTGGTATTTGGAGTACGACAACCTCAACTCTCCGGGTACCATCGAAATAGGGGACTTGTGGCCGTGGCGCGACTTGTACCATGTGGTGAACCGTACAAACTTCGTATTGTCGAAAGTCGATGATGTGGCTATGTCGGAAGAGGCGTATAATCAGATAGCCGGACAGGCTCTTTTCCTCCGATCGTTGGCATATTATCACCTGGCTACCTATTACCAGACTGTTCCGTTGATTACCGACTATGCTTCTTATTCGGACATCAACACCATGTATGCAGCCAACAATACGCAAGACGAGGTATTTGACCAAATAGAAACCGATCTCACGAAAGCGATGCAAATGTTGCCTTCACGCGATAAAGGCGGCGAATGGGCTCAAGGTCGCGCCACATGCGGTGCGGCTGCCGGATACCTGGCTCGTGCATTGATGTTCCGTCATAAATACGAAGAGGCTTATGTTGTACTGAAAGATATCATCAAAGGTGAATATGGACATTATGAACTTATGGCCGACTATGGCGACAACTTCAGAGAAGGTGCGGCCTACGAAAACAACAAAGAGAGCCTTTTCGAAGTTCAGTTTATGGACTATGGCACAGGAGGGACGGACGAAGAATGGACTCCTGTAAACATAAGCCCGCAAGCAACTCAGGGGCACGCTGTGGAAAGCAATTATGCTTCTCAGGAATTGGGCAGCTGGGGTGACCTGGCAGGTTCGCCTTGGTTGTATAATCTGTTCAAAAAAGAGAAGTGTACCGATGGTCGTCTTGATCCGCGTTTATACTGGACATTGGTTACGTACGAAAGTGAATATAATTCCTATACGGGCTTGAAAACGGCGGCATATCCTAACGGAGATCCGCGTAGCAATATTGTTTATCAGAAAAGCATTACGGAAACTCCGGTATCGAACACTGCGCAAGGTGGTATCTCGATAGCCAAGTTTACCAATGCACGAACCAATCTTTACAGTTCGATTACGAACGGATTGCATTGTGGAATCAACTTGCGGTTGATGCGGTATAGCGATGTTTTGCTGCGTGCGGCAGAATGCGAAAATGAAATCAATGGTCCAACCCAAACGGCGATTAATTACATAAATGAAGTTCGTCGTCGTGCCGGGCTTGAAGATCTGAAACTAGAAGATTTTCCTACTGCTGATCATCTTTTCGAACAAATAGCAAACGTGGAACGACCGAAAGAATTCGGTTGCGAAAACGGACGCGGAATCGACTTGATCCGTTGGGGATTCTTTTACGATGCAGATCGTCTGAATCAGTTGGTTGAACACGGTTATTATAAGCTCGACGGAAAAGCTTCAACTGAAGAGCTCACGGCTGAAACGGCTACCGCTTCATCTTTCCAACATTACTATAAGGGACATGAATATTTTCCCATCTATCAAGGAACGCTGAATGCCAACCCCAACCTTGAAGGTAATTCGGCAAACAAGAATGAAGATAACGGACCTGCTTTCAAAGAAAAATGGCGTATTCGTCCTGTTGTGAAATAGAAATTGTTTGATTACATTAGTGATTTCCTTATCGACTGTTTTTGCACGTCGATAAGGAGATCTCTTAACATAATTATATTGGATATGAGAATAAAGGATGTATTGTTTTTATTCGGTTGTATAACAACGCTCGTGTTAGCCGGGTGCAGCAAGGATGATATTGAAACCGAGGAAGAAAAGCCTGAGACGGAAACGAATTGGACCATTCCGACCTACCCCGACGACTATTCGTCGATAGCATCGTGGTCAAACCGAAATCGTTGGAACCTGGCCAACGTTCACGATCCTTCGGTTGCGTATTACAAGGGGTATTATTATATGTACGGCACCGATGCTTCGTATGGTAATGAACACGAAGGACACGGCCATTTTCAGGGCAAACGCTCAACCGATCTGGGGAATTGGGAATGGGTAGCCGGACCTTTTTATGATACGCCTTCGTGGGTTGCCGACTCGCTCAACGCCATTCGTTCGCGCATGGGGCTCGAGTCCATTCCCGAAGAAGACATACAATACGCTTACTGGGCGCCGGTTGTACGTAAGATTAACGTTGGAGGACAGGAGATCTTGCGCATGTACTACAGTATTGTCATCGATAACTACATCAAAACAGGGAAACCCAACACTCAGGCCAATTTTGATGGAAGCTGGACAGAACGTGCCTTTATCGGCATGTGTGAGTCGACCGATCCTGCCGGTGCTGTATGGACCGACAAGGGATTCGTGACCACCTCCTCGTCCGATCGAGGTCTGAATTACAATCGCTCGAGTTTATCGGATTGGAATGCCTATTTCTACTATAATGCCATCGACCCTACCTATATCGTAACGCCCGAAGGGAAGCATTACCTTATTCATGGTTCGTGGCACAGCGGTTTCGCGCTGTTGGAAGTGGATGCGACGACGGGTAAACCTGTCAACACTCTTGGAGAGCCTTATGCAGACAGTGTAAGTGAACTCACGGCACGGTACGGTAAGAGAATCGGCACGCGCAACGCTTCGTCGCGTTGGCAAGCCAGTGAAGCTCCCGAAATCATATACAAAGATGGTTACTACTATTTGTTTATGGCTTACGATGCGCTTGACGTGCCTTACAATACGCGAGTGGTGAGAAGCGAAAATATCGAAGGTCCTTACCTCGATATCACCGGGCGCAACTTTACCAACGGAAGAGGAGACTGCTACCCCATTGTAACTCACCCGTATAAATTCAATCTCGGTTACGGATGGGTAGGTATATCGCACTGTGCGATTTTCAAAAAGGAAAATGCCGATGAATGGTTTTATATGTCTCAAGGGCGATTGCCTGTCAATGTGGGCGGCAATCCTTATTCCAATGCCATTATGATGGGGCATGTACGCCGCATCGTATGGTGTCCGGCTTCTCCAAACGAACCCGACAACCTATGGCCTATAGCGCTGCCCGAACGTTATGCTGCCGTCCCCGATTACGGTACCATAACCAAAGACTCGCTTGTCGGGACATGGGAGCACATTAAACTGGAATACACCTACGGCCGACAAAACACGGCAACTGCTTTAACGCTCAATGCCGACGGGACGATGTCGGGTGCGCTGACAGGGAATTGGAGTTACGACGTGGCAAAAAAACAGCTGAAATTGGGTAACGTGATTGTTTGTGTTGAACGAGAAGTCGATTGGGAAGCTACCCCGCGTTGTGTGACATTGGTATATGCCGGTACCGAAAAAAATCTGAATGCGACCTATTGGGGCAAAAAGGTGAAATAATATCGTAAAATTCGGTGTGTTTTGAGCACAGTCCGACAACGAATGTATTATAATCTTCATCGAATAGATCTCATTCATACGCATGACAACTTATATGCAGAAAATAGAATATTTATAATAAAGCGACAATGAATTCTTTTATATGTTTTGAAAGAAAAGTAAATTTATGCTGAATAACATATGTTTAAAGATTCAATCGAAAATAATAAGTATTAATTTTACACCGATTTTATCTTAATAATAAAGCAATCAGTATAATCTGAAGAAAAGCACCGAAAAATACAGTACAGAAATATAGGAAGCTTCGTCTGTATGGGTGATTTTGCACTCTATTAAAGTGTGCAATATACACTAAATTATTTCGTGATATTATTGCAAGTAAATAATTGTTTAATTTTTAAATTAAAAACATTGTGGAACTATTAGATTGGGTTGTGATAGTCGTATTCATGGCTGCCCTTATCGGTGTGGTGATATGGGTGATGAAGAAAGGGCAGGAGAACACTGCCGATTATTTTTTGGGAGGTCGCGATGCGACATGGATAGCCATCGGGGCCTCGATATTTGCATCGAACATCGGTTCGGAACATCTTGTAGGTTTGGCGGGAGCGGGAGCATCGAGTGGTATGGCGATGGCGCACTGGGAAATACAGGGATGGCTGATTTTGTTGTTGGGGTGGGTTTTCGTGCCGTTTTATAGCCGAAGCATGGTATATACCATGCCTGAATTCTTGGAAAAGCGCTATAACTCGCAATCACGGACGATTTTATCAGTTATCTCCTTGATTAGTTACGTATTGACAAAAGTTGCTGTAACGGTTTATGCCGGAGGCTTGGTATTTCAGCAGGTATTTGGCATACAGGAGTTGTGGGGAATCGATTTTTTCTGGATTGCCGCGGTAGGATTGGTGGTGTTGACGGCACTCTATACCATCTTCGGAGGGATGCGTGCAGTGTTGTACACCTCGGTGCTTCAGACGCCGATCCTGTTGTTGGGGTCCGTGGTGATTTTGGTATTGGGATTGAAAGAGCTGGGCGGTTGGGATGAGATGATGCGCATCTGCGGTGCCGTACCGGTGAACGATTACGGCAACGTGATGACGGATCTGATCCGCAGCAACAAGGATCCGAATTTTCCGTGGCTGGGCGCCTTGACGGGGTCGGCCATCATCGGGTTCTGGTATTGGTGTACCGACCAATTCATCGTTCAGCGTGTCCTGTCGGGGAAGAACCAGAAAGAGTCGCGACGGGGAACCATCTTCGGTGCGTATCTGAAGTTGTTGCCGGTATTTCTGTTTCTCATACCCGGCATGATTGCCTTTGCGCTTCATCAGAAATCGATCGGGGCAGGCGGAGCGGGTTTTCTGCCGATGCTGAGCAACGGGACGATCAATGCCGACGTGGCTTTTCCCACGCTGGTGGCCAAACTGCTGCCTGCGGGATTGAAAGGGGTGATCGTATGCGGTATTCTGGCTGCCCTGATGAGCTCGTTGGCCTCGCTATTCAACTCGTCGGCCTCGCTGTTCACCATCGACTTTTACAAACGGTTCAAGCCGCAGACGTCGGAAAAGAAACTGGTGGCGATCGGTCAGCTGGCCACGGCGGCAATCGTGATGCTGGGCATCTTGTGGATTCCCATCATGCGCAGCATCGGCGATGTGCTCTACACCTATCTGCAGGACGTACAGTCGGTGTTGGCTCCGGGAATAGCGGCCGCTTTCCTGTTGGGCGTAACCTGGAAGCGCACCTCGGCCAAAGGTGGTATGTGGGGATTGATAACCGGATTAATAATAGGGTTGACCCGATTGGGTGCGAACGTATTTTACAGCAATAATCCTGATGCTGCGCAAACACTTTTCAAATATATTTTTTACGATATCAACTGGTTGTTCTTCTGCGGCATGATGTTCCTGTTCTGCGTACTGGTGATTGTGTTGGTTAGCCTGCTCACCGAAGCTCCTTCGCACGAGAAGATTCAGGGTTTAGTCTTTGGCACGGCCACCCCTGAACAGAAGGCGGTGACTCGTGCCAGCTGGAACCATTGGGATATCATTCACACTGTAATCATACTGGGTATAACTGTAGCGTTCTATATCTATTTTTGGTAAAAATAATAATTTATTAGATCATGCTGAAAGAATTAAAAGAACAGGTATTTGAAGCTAATCTCGATTTAGTGAAACACGGATTGGTCATTTTCACCTGGGGCAATGTAAGTGCGATAGATCGAGACGAAGGTTTGGTTGTGATCAAACCATCGGGCGTATCCTACAATGTGATGAGGCCGGAAGATATGGTGGTTGTGAATTTGGATGGAGAAATCGTAGAAGGCAAGCTCAAACCTTCGTCCGATACACCCACTCACTTAGTTTTATACAAATCGTTTCCCAACATCGGTGGGATTGTCCACACTCACTCTACTTATGCAACTGCCTGGGCACAAGCCGGAAAAGATATTCCCAACATTGGAACAACCCATGCCGACTATTTTAGTGACAACATTCCGTGTACGAATGATATGACGCGAGAAGAAGTAGAAGGCGAATACGAAAAAGAAACCGGCAAAGTTATTGTGAAACGATTTGAAAAATTAAATCCGGACTTTATTCCTGGAGTATTGGTAAAAAATCATGGGCCTTTTTCGTGGGGGAAAGATGCGCACGAGGCTGTTCACAACGCCGTGGTGATGGAACAAGTAGCCAAAATGGCATTTATTTCATTGAATATTAATCCCAATCTTACCATGAATCCGTACCTGATAACGAAGCATTTCCAACGCAAACACGGTAAAAATGCATATTACGGACAATAAACAAAAATATTAATACGATAAAAAAATAAAATTATGTCATTCCAAAATTATGAAGTATGGTTTGTAACGGGTGCACAGCTGCTGTACGGCGGCGACGCGGTGATTGCCGTGGATGCCCATTCGAACGAAATGGTGAACGGACTCAACAATTCGGGTAATTTACCCGTAAAAATTGTATATAAAGGAACTGTCAATTCTTCGGCCGAAATAAGCAAAACGTTTTCGGATGCAAATAACGATCCCAAATGTATAGGTGTGATCACCTGGATGCACACTTTTTCGCCGGCTAAGATGTGGATACATGGATTGCAGAATTTCAAAAAACCGCTTTTGCATTTTCATACGCAATTCAACAAGGAAGTTCCCTGGAACGAAATCGACATGGATTTCATGAACCTGAATCAGTCGGCACACGGCGACCGCGAATTCGGCCATATTGTTACGCGGATGCGAAAAAATCGCAAAGTAGTGGTTGGCCATTGGCAGGACAAAAAGGCTCAGGATAGGATTGCGGTATGGATGAGGGTTGCTGCCGCATGGGCCGATGCGCAGGACATGATTATCGTTCGATTTGGAGATAACATGAATAATGTTGCCGTTACCGACGGCGATAAAGTTGAGGCCGAAATGCGTCTCGGCTATCATGTCGATTACTATCCCGTCGGCGATTTGGTTGCATATCAGGATAAAGTAACCGACAGTGAGATTGCGGAAATGGTGAAACAATATGAATCGGAATACGATTTTGCGCCAAACGTACAGGTTGGAGGTAAGGACCGCAGTCAAGTTTTTGAAGCTGCCCGAATCGAAATAGCACTGCGTAGGTTTTTGAAAGACAAGGGTGCTAAAGCATTTACAACCAATTTTGACGAATTGCACGGATTGAATCAACTTCCGGGACTTGCCGCACAACGTTTGATGGCCGAAGGCTATGGATTTGGCGCCGAAGGCGACTGGAAAACGGCTGCACTTCTGCGCTCGATGTGGTTTATGGGACAGGGACTTGAAGGAGGATGCTCATTCCTTGAAGATTATACCTATCATTTTGATGGAGAGCGTAGTGCCATATTGCAAGCTCACATGCTTGAAGTGTCGCCGTTGATTTCGGCAGGGAAACCTCAAATGAACGTATTTCCATTGGGAATTGGAGGAAAAGCCGATCCGGCACGATTGATATTTACGGCAAAACCCGGACAAGGTATAGCAGCAACAATAGTAGATATGGGAAATCGTTTTCGAATGATCGTGAATCAAGTCGATTTGATTGAACCCAAGCCATTGCCCAAACTACCTGTTGCCTGTGCCTTATGGATTCCGCAACCCAGTTTGGAAGTAGGAGCTGCTGCCTGGATTCTTGCCGGAGGTACGCATCATACCAGTTTTTCGTCTGCTCTCACAATGGAATATCTCGACGATTATGCCGAAATAGCAGGCATCGAAAAGGTTGCGATCGATAATAATACGACAATTCCCGAATTCAAAAAGGAATTGCATCTGAACGAAATCTATTATCTCTTGAATAAAGCATTGATGTAATGAGTGATAAATTTGTAATTGGATTGGACTATGGAAGTGATTCGGCTCGTGCGTTGGTAGTAAATGCCCGCACGGGGGAAGAACTTGCCTCTTCGGTAAAATATTATCCGCGATGGACTGCGGGAAAATATTGTGATCCGTCGAAGAATCAATACCGTCAGCATCCGCTCGATTATATCGAGGTGCTGGAAGCGAGCGTGAAGGAATGCCTGGCGATGTGTCCGGCAGATGTAGCCGAAAATGTGATCGGCATTGCCTTTGACACGACGGGAAGCACACCGGTGTTTACCGACGAAGAAGGTACTCCGCTGGCCTTGTTGCCTGAGTTTGCCGAGAATCCCAACGCCATGTTCGTGTTGTGGAAAGACCACACGGCCGTGAAGGAAGCGGCCGAGATCAACGCGTTGGCCAAACGCTGGGAGATCGATTACACGGCTTATTGCGGCGGGGTCTATTCTTCGGAGTGGTACTGGTCGAAAGCGTTGCACATTTTGCGTGAAGACGAACAGGTGCGGGGCGCGGCTTATTCGATCGTCGAGCACTGCGAATGGATGCCGGCACTGCTTACGGGTGTGAAACGGGCAAAAGATATCGTGCGCAGCCGTTGTGCCTGCGGACACAAAGCGATGTGGCACGCAAAATGGGGGGGACTGCCGAGTGAGGAGTTCCTGACGGCATTGGATCCGCTTTTGTCGGGTTTTCGCGACCGGTTGTTCACGGATACCTTCACGGCCGACGTGCCGGTGGGACATCTGACGGAAGAGTGGGCAAAGCGGCTGGGGCTTACCACCGACGTGGTGGTGGCCGGGGGTGCGTTTGACTGCCACATGGGAGCGGTTGGAGCCGGCATCGAGCCCTATACGATGGTTCGGGTGATCGGCACCTCGACCTGCGACATCATGGTGGCTTCCTACGAAGAGATGGGCGATAAGCTCATCGCCGGTATCTGTGGTCAGGTGGATGGCTCGGTGATCCCGGGTATGATCGGACTGGAAGCCGGACAGTCGGCTTTCGGCGACGTGTATGCCTGGTTTAAGCGGGTGTTGGAATTTCCGCTGCACCGCATCGTATCGCAGAGCACGCTCCTGGATGAGGAAACGAAGAAGAAACTGATCAGGGAGACGGTTGACTGGATTATTCCCGCATTGACGGCGGAGGCCGAAAAGCTGACGGACAACGGCAGTACCCTCGTGGCTACGGACTGGATGAACGGCCGACGTACGCCGTTTGCCAATCAGGAGCTGACGGGAACGATTACGGGTTTGACGCTGGGCAGCTTGGCGCCGCAGATTTTCAAGGCATTGGTTGAGGCTACAGCTTTCGGTTCGAAGGCCATCGTGGAACAGATGCGCAAGGAAGGTGTGCGGATCGACAACATCATCGCTATCGGCGGTATTCCCTTGAAGTCGCCGTTTGTGATGCAGACCTTGTGCGACGTGCTGAACATGCCGATCAAAGTGTGTCGCACGGAGCAGGCCTGTGCATTGGGCGCAGCCATGTTTGCCGCTACGGCAGCCGGTTTTTACGAGCGGGTGGAGGATGCCCGGGCTGCAATGAACCCGGGATTCGACCGGGAATATGCGCCGAATGCCGCGAATGCGGAAAAATATGCCGGGTTGTATAAACAGTACCTGGAAATCGGCAATTTTAACGAAAACATTCTTACGAAACATTAATTATTTATTGGCTATATATACCCCCCCCTTATGAAATGAAAAGGCAAAATCGGATGTTGGAGTTCAGGGATATAAGTCAATAATTACAAATTACAAATTATGAATGGAAAGGGCAAACCAATGAAGAACTTCGTTTTGTTAATGGGTATCGCATTATGCGTTTTTCCGTTAACGGCACAAACCAGGCAACAGGTTGATTTATTTTCTCTTAATCAAGTTCGGTTATTGGAGAGCCCTTTTCTTTCTGCTCAACAAACTGACTTGCGGTATTTGCTGACGCTGGAGCCGGATCGGCTGCTGTCGCCTTTTCTGCGTGAGGCCGGACTTCAACCCAAGGCGCCTTCGTATCCCAATTGGGAAAATACGGGGTTGGACGGTCACATCGGCGGGCATTACCTTTCGGCATTGTCGATGATGTATGCGACGACTGGAGATGCGGAAGTAAAACGGCGGCTGGATTATTTTCTCGATGAGCTGAAACGGTGTCAGGATCATGTAGGTACGGGATTCATCGGAGGAACGCCGGGAAGTTTGGCGTTGTGGGGAGAGATTAAACGGGGCGATATCCGGGCGGGTTCGTTCGACCTGAATGGCAAATGGGTTCCGCTGTACAATATCCATAAGACTTACAACGGTTTACTGGATGCATATATTCATGTCGGGAGTGAACAGGCTCGGGATATGTTGGTGAAATATATCGACTGGATGATAGACATTACGGCGGGGTTGAGCGGCGAACAGATGCAGGAGATGCTGAGGAGCGAGCATGGCGGACTGAACGAGGTGTTTGCTGCGGTTTACGAAATTACCGGTGATAAGAAATACCTGCAGTTGGCTCACCGCTTTTCGCACCAAAAAATATTGCGTCCGTTGATACAGGAGAAAGACAGTTTGACGGGTTTGCATGCCAATACACAAATTCCCAAAGTGATCGGGTTTAAACGTATTGCCGACGACGAACATAATGCCGATTGGGACAGGGCAGCCCGGTTTTTCTGGAAAACGGTGACGGAAAACCGCTCGGTGTGTATCGGGGGGAACAGTGTGAGGGAACATTTTAATCCACCGGACGATTTCGGTGCGATGATCGAGGATGTGCAGGGGCCGGAGACGTGCAATACCTACAACATGTTGCGACTGACGAAGATGCTGTATAAGAGTACACCTGAAGTGTACCTGATGGATTATTACGAGAAGGCGCTGTTTAACCATATTCTTTCGTCGGAAGAACCGGAACGGGGCGGTTTTGTATATTTTACGCCGATGCGTCCAGGTCATTACCGGGTGTATTCACAACCGGAAACGAGTTTCTGGTGCTGTGTGGGAACGGGTTTGGAGAATCATGCCAAATACGGCGAATTGATCTATGCGCACGACAAGGATGTGTTGTATGTGAATCTTTTTATTCCTTCGCGTCTGACGTGGGAGGAAAAAGGGGTTGTTTTTTCGCAGCGTACGCGTTTTCCGTACAACGGAGAAATGAATTTTACGTTTGAAGAAGCGGAGAGTAAAAAGTTGGCATTGAAACTGCGGATTCCTTCGTGGGTGAAGGAGCCCGAACAAATCGAAGTGTCTGTTAACGGCGAATGGCTTGGCTACGGAGCAGTGACGGGTGAATACTTGACACTGGAACGAAAGTGGAAGAAAGGCGACAGCGTGACGTTGCGTCTGCCTATGCAGGTCAACCTGGTGCAGTTGCCCGACAAGAGTCCTTATTATGCTTTTCAGTATGGTCCGATTGTGTTGGCTGCGCCAATGGGTACGGAGGATCTGAAAGGATTATATGCAGATGACAGCCGAGGGGGGCATATCGCTCACGGGAAGTTGATTCCCTTGAACGAAATCCCTGCTTTTATCGGCACGCCGGCCGAAATTGAAAGTTCGCTCAGCAGATTGGATAACGAGGGGTTGCGATTCGTTTATACAGGGGAGACGTTCCCAGTACGGAAGGACATGGAGTTTATTCCGTTTTATGCGCTGCACAACCAACGTTATCTCATTTATTTTCCGCAGGCCGAGCGCGGGCAGGATGATGCCTCGCAACAAGCAAGTACCTTATACCAAAACCAATATGACGAAATAGAAAACCGAACACTCGATGTGATTTATCCCGGCGAACAACAGTCGGAGTCCGACCATTTTATTCGTTACGAAGATTCGGAGACGGGAGACATTAACAACCGGCATTTCAGAAAAGCAAGGGGGTGGTTCGGTTACCGCATGAAAACAGAAGAGCCGGCTTCTTATCTTGCTATTGTACAACATAAAAATGAGGCAAATCGCTCGCTTATCCTGATCGATGACAAGGAGTTGAGAGGTGAACCGAAAGTGGAACCGATCGGTGATGATTTTGTGCGGTTGACGTATGCTCTTCCGCCTCTGAAAAGCGGAGAACACACCATTGTTTTTAAACCAGCCGAAGGGGGAGTAACTTCGTCGGTTTTCGAAATTCGTTTACTGAAATAAAAAAAACGCGATAATGAGATGTTTTTATTCGTTACTGTTATGCATTTTCTTTGTTGAGAGCATGGTTGCGCAAGAGGTGTGCAGTCCCGACGGTGGGCTGAAAGTGAAATTAATGCAAGAAGAGGGGACAGTGCGGTATGAGGTGGAATATCGCGGTAAAACCTTGCTGGAGCCTTCGCCGCTAGGACTGGAGACTTCGATCGGCGATTTTTCGTCCGGTCTGCATCCTGTCGGCAGTGTGATGCGGAAAGTGGACGAAACGTATGCATTGCCTCACGGCAAAGTAAGTCGGGTGCACTATGTGTCTAACGAACTTACAGCCACTTACATCAACGCCGCCAACGATTCACTGGATGTGATTTTCCGGGTGGGCAATAACGATATTTCGTTTGCTTACCGCATCCGCTCGAAGGACAAGTGTCGTTGTACGATTTACCGCGAACGAACGGGGTTCGATTTTCCTGCCGGTACCACCACCTTTATCACGCCGCAGGCGCCTGCGGGCAGCGGTTGGATGAAATCAAAACCGAGTTATGAAGAAGAATATACGGTGGAAGAGCCGGTGGGAACCCCTTCGCGGTACGGATTGGGATACACTTTTCCGGCGTTGTTTCATGTGGGGAACGACGGATGGGTGCTGGTTTCGGAAACAGGTGTGAGCAGCAAGTATGCCGGAACGCGATTGAGCGAGGGAACGGACGACGGGTTGTACACTGTTGAGTTTCCGATGAAAGGAGAAAACGGCGGGATAGGCGACACTACCGTTACTGCTGCCTTGCCGTTGTTGACATCGTGGAAAACCCTGACGGTGGGTGAAACGTTGAAGCCGATCGTGGAGACCACCTCGGCATGTAACGGAATAGAACCGCTGTACGAGCCTTCGCAGTATTATGTACCTGGCCGCAGCACGTGGAGCTGGATCTTGTGGCAGGACGCAAGCTGCAACTACAGGGATCAGCAAACGTTTATCGATCTGGCAGCGGCGATGGGCTACGAATACATTCTGATCGATGCACTGTGGGATAAGCAGATCGGGTACGAGAACATGCCGTCGCTGATTGCCTATGCACAGTCGAAGGGTGTGGATGTCATCTTGTGGTACAATTCCAACGGGACATGGAACGATGCGCCGCAAGGACCGAAGCACAAAATGGATACGGCTCCTGCCCGGCGGAAAGAGATGGAATGGATGAAGAAGCTGGGAGTGAAGGGAATTAAGGTGGATTTCTTTGGCGGCGACAAACAGGCGACGATGAAGCTGTATGAGGATATTTTGACTGATGCCGACCGTTATGGTTTGTTTGTCAACTTTCACGGCACGACCTTGCCGCGAGGGTGGGAGCGGATGTATCCCAATCATTTCACGAGCGAGGCGACCCTGGCTTCGGAGAACCTGGTTTTCAGTCAGGATTTTGCCGACAAGGAGGCATTGGTGAGCACGATTTTGCCGTTTACGCGCAATGCGGTGGCGGCGATGGATTTCGGTCCGGTGTTTTTTAATCGTCAGTTTTCGAAGGACGACAGTTACGGCAATTACCGCAGGACGACGGATGCATTTCAGGTGGCAACGGCGGTACTGTATCAGTCGCCCTTGCAGCATTTCGGCATTACGCCGAACAACTTGGAGGAGCAGCCCGACTATGTGCTCGATTTCATGAAAAAAGTGCCTGTGGTGTGGGATGAGACGCGTTTTGTGGACGGTTATCCCGGCAAGTTTTGCGTGATTGCCCGACGGGCAGGCGATAAATGGTACGTTGCCGCTACTCATGCCGATCATCGGCCCAAGGAACTCACGTTGTCGCTGCCGTGGCTGGCAGGGAGGCAGGTGAAACTCCTTTACGACAAGGACGACCGAACGGCTGGTTTGAAAACGGCGACTGTGGATAAAATGGGGAATTTGACGATCAAGATGCAGTCTTTGGGTGGGGCTGTGATATATACGGAGTTAATGCCAATACCAATACCAATGGAGCGGTGATTCAAATAACCCTAGAAGAATATGAGCGATTGAAAAAATACTGTAAACAGGAAAGATAAATCAATAAAACACCAAATTGGTATTAAATCAGAATTAAAAATGAGAAAGACAAGTGTGTTGAGTTTAATGGTAATGTTTTCTGTTGCACTGTTTGCGCAGCAGAAGTCGGTAATTCGGGTCTATCCCGACAAAGGTGAACAAGTGATTCACAAAGAGATTTACGGCCAGTTTGCCGAACACCTGGGTCGGTGTATTTACGGTGGAATATGGGTTGGCGAAGATTCTCCCATTCCCAACATCAACGGTTACCGCAAAGATGTGTTTGAAGCCCTGAAAGAATTGCAGGTACCCGTAATCCGTTGGCCGGGCGGGTGCTTTGCCGACGAATATCATTGGATGGACGGCATAGGTCCACGAGAACAACGTCCCAAACTGGTGAATACCAACTGGGGAGGAACGGTAGAAGACAACAGCTTTGGCACGCACGAATTCCTGAATTTGTGTGAGATGTTGGGATGCGAACCCTATATCAGCGGAAATGTGGGTAGCGGAACGGTGGAAGAATTGGCAAAATGGGTGGAATACATGACATCGGATGCCGAGTCGGAGATGACTGCATTGCGCCGCAAGAACGGGAGAGAGAAGCCTTGGAAAGTGAAATATATCGGTGTGGGCAACGAAAGCTGGGGTTGCGGAGGAAACATGACTCCCGAATTTTATTCAGACCTATACAGGCGTTACCAGACCTATTGCCGCAATTACGGCGAAAATCGGTTGTACAAGGTGGCTAGTGGTGCGAGTGATTACGATTACAACTGGACAGAGGTGCTGATGAAAAATGCCGGTCGTCACATGAACGGCTTGTCGCTGCATTATTATACCGTTCACAGATGGGACAACAAGGGTTCGGCCACGCAGTTTACGGTGGATGATTATTACCGGACGCTGGGCAAGGCGTTGGAAATCGAGCAAGTGCTGAAGAACCATATTGCCATCATGGACAAATACGATCCACGAAAGAGAGTGGGTTTGTTGGTGGACGAGTGGGGTACCTGGTGGGATGAAGAACCGGGTACGGTGCGCGGATATCTGTATCAGCAGAATACGTTGCGCGATGCTTTTGTGGCTGCGCTTACGCTGGATGTTTTTCATAAATATACCGACCGTGTGGTGATGGCCAATATTGCTCAGATGGTGAATGTGCTGCAGGCCATGATTCTGACCGACGACAAAGGGGGAATGGTGTTGACACCGACTTATCACGTTTTCCGTATGTATAAGGTGCATCAGGATGCCACGTATCTACCTTTCGATTTGATATGCAACAAAAAGAAAGTGGAAGAAAACCGTACGGTGCCGATGATCAGTGCTACGGCCTCGCGCGACAAGAACGGGGTGATTCATCTTTCACTCTCGAACGTGGATGCCGACAACAGTCAGGAAATTACCGTGGAATTGCCGGGAGTAAAGGGCAAAAAAGTTTCCGGAGAGATTTTGACGGCGGCTAATCTGACCGATCACAATACGTTTGAAAAACCGAATACGGTGAAACCGGCCGCATTTAACGGTGCGAAAATAGTAGGCGACGGCTTACTGACGGTGAATCTTCCGGCAAAATCCATTGTCACGTTGGAAATCAAATGATGTAGGGTTTTTATCTCGGCTTTTTAGATTCAAGGCTGCATTTTACCGTACAGGCACATCTGCTTGCAAAACGACGGGAAGATGCAGCCGGTTTTTTCGTTTAATTTACGGTTTCCCTGTTCCAACCTGTTCTCCCTTTGAATCGTTCTTGATGGTGAATTTTTCCATATACTCGCTCGGAAGCATGTTGAATTCTTTTTTGAAGCAGGCGCTGAAATATTTGGGATCGTTGAATCCAACGCTGTATGCCAATTCTGAGATTCGGATGTTTTGGGTGTCTTCCATAATTTTGCAGGCAGCTTTCAGGCGGATGTTACGGATGAAAGCCGAGGTATTGAGCCCGGTGAGCGATTTGAGTTTGTTGTAGAGCGTGGATTTGCTGGTTCCCATCTCTTTCACAAATTGTGTCTGATCGAATTCGACATCGTCGAGATGGCGGTAAACACAATCGATGGCTTTTTGAATAAACTGCTTATCGATACTGGTATAGTTGAGGTCTTTCAACTCGAAAAACACCTGATTTTTGAAATCGCCGGCCATTCTTTCCCTGTTTTTCAGCAGGTTCTTGATTCGTGCATACAAAACGCTCAAGTTGAAGGGTTTGCTGATGAATGCGTCGGCACCCGATTCGTAGGCTTCGGCTTTATCCTCCTCCTTATTTTTGGCTGTGAGCAAAATGATGGGAATGTGACTGTATTCGATGGTGCTCTTGACGAACCAGCACAATGCGATGCCGTCCATTTCGGGCATCATGATATCGGAGATGATGAGTTCCACCGTTTCGTTTTCGATAATAGTGACAGCCTCTTTGCCGTTTTCTGCCGTGAGTACGTTGTATTCTTTACCCAGCAGGCGTACCATGAGTTGCAGTAACTCTTCATTGTCTTCGACCACCAGCAGCGTAGGCGCTTGTAATTTGTTTTTGGAGTCTGTGCTCTCGGAAACAGCTGTGGTTTGAGCCGGATTATTTGTGCGTTCTTCATCGATGACAGCGGTCGGCTCTTCTTCTATTTCAGAAGAGTTGAAATATGATTTTCGATGGGGAAAGTAAGATAGAAGGTGCAGCCTTTGTTTTTTTCACTTTCTACCCGGATATCTCCATAGTGGAGATTGGCCAGGTCTTTGGTAAGCGATAACCCGATTCCTGTTCCGGTGGTATTGAAGCGGCGGTAATCGCCTTCATAGAAACGGGTGAACAGATTTTTTTGATCTTCGGACGAGATGCCGCAGCCGTTGTCTTTGACGGATAGAAGAACATAGTCGCGATTATTGTTTTTGTAAGAGAGATTTACCTGAATAAATCCGTCCTCCGGCGTATATTTGGCTGCATTGGAGATGAGATTATAGAGCATTTTGTCTATTTTGTCGGGATCAAAATAACCGGAGATGTTTTCGGGATTGCTCACAAAAGAGAGGTGTATTTTTTTCTTTTTGATTAAAGGGCGAAAGCTTTCGGTTTTTGTTCTTACGAAATCCGAAAGATTACCATACGATACACGCAAGCGGAGATTGCCGCTTTCGGCTTTACGAAATTCCAGTATTTGCTGAAAGAGGCGCATCAGGCGGGAGATGTTTTGTGTGATGACGGTGAAAATGTCGTCGGAGCGGGGCGTGGTCATCTTCAATTCATCTACCGATGCCGAAATAATGGTCAATGGTGTGAGAAATTCGTGCGTGATGTTGGTGAAAAACTGCAGTTTGGTCTGATTGAGTTCTTCGGCTTTAGCCTGCTCCATTTGCTTCAGTTGCAGTTGGTTTTTCAGCCGGATGCGGTTGCGTATATTAAGGTAAATGAGCCAGCCAATCGTGAGCGTGATTACAACGTAAAGGGTGAATGCCCACCATGTGAGCCAGAAAGGAGGGAGCACCTTAACGGAAATTTGTTGGATTTCGTTGTTCCAGATACCGTTTTGTGAGGTTGCTTTCAGCAGGAAAGTATAATTGCCGGGTGATAGGTTGTTGTAGTAAGCGAAATGCCTTTTCGAATCGGTATATTGCCATTCTTTATCGAATCCGTCGAGTTTGTAGGCATATCGAGTGAGTTCGGGATTGCGATAGCTCAAGGAGGCAAACTCGATGCTGAAATTGTTGTATTTGTGCGGAATGATGAGACGTTTCGTATAGGGAGGCATTTGTTCCAGTATTTTTTTCCTTTCTTTTTCCTGCATACCGGAAACGGATCGATTGAATATTTTGATGTCGGTTACGAAAAAAGGGCTTTCGACCACAGCATGTTTTATAAGTTCGGGTGAGAAACCGATAAAACCTTTGTAACCGCCGAAAAAAAGTTCGCTGTCGTGATTAAATGAAGATTTGGGAATGAAAAAATTGTCTTGAAGTCCATCGGCGGTGGTATAGATGCGGAAAGAATCCAATTCGGCTTCAGGATTGAAAGAGAGTTTGATCAATCCCTTGTTGGTCCCCAGCCAGAGATTGCCTTCGCGATCTTCTTCAATGCTTCCCACCATGTCGCCGAGGATGTTGTGGGGCGGATTTTTCCCGATAAAGGAATCTGTTTTTTCATCATACAGAAACAGTCCGCCGTTTTCGGTACCTGCCCAAAGGCGGTTGAGTTTATCGAGATGAAGGCAGAGCACGCTGTTGGTTGAAATGTTTTGCTTTTCGAAGCAGTAATTTTTACAGGTGATGTGCTGCATCGAGGCAAAATCTCCCGTTAGCCGGATTAACCCGTAGTTGATGGTAGCCAGCCAGATATTATGATTCGGGTCTTCGAGGATATCTTTCACATAGCATTGGGAGAGGTTTTGGTCTTCCACGATCAGATCGTTCAAGGTGAATCCGTTGCCGTCGGGCAGCAAAACGCCCACGCCGGTTTGCGTTCCTATCCAGCAATTGGCGTGACTGTCTTCGTAGAGCGAAATGATGCGGTCTTCTTTGATGAAAGAGCTGTTGGCATAAGTGAATTGCCGACAGGGCACGCCTTTGCGGTAGCTGTAAAGTCCGTTGCCGTAGGAAGCAAACAGGATTTCGCCGTTTTTTCGTTGAAGAATATCGTAAATGGTAGCATATCCCATGGTTTTCAATTCGGGAATTTGCGACTGATGGCGATACGTACCGTTTTTACGGTTGTAGTAAACCAGACCGTAAGTGCCTATTCCTATCCAAATATTGTTATCCTGATCAACCAAAAGTGAACGCACCGTTGATGTGGGAACTTGCGGGATGTTGACGGTGAAAGTATGAAAAGGCGTTTTTTCGGTATGGGTGATGAATACCCCGCCGCCGATGGTGCCGATCCAGATGTTGTTTTCGTGGTCGCGGATGATGGAATTGATTTCGTCACTCGGAATGCGGTAAAACGATTGGGTGGATTTGTAATTGATGAAACGTTCGGGATGGTCGTATTCCAGAATACTCAATCCACTACGGGTACCGATCCACAACGCGTCTGTATTGACATCTTCACAGATATCGTAAACAATATTGTCGGAAAGGCTGAAGCTGTCGGCGGGATTGTTGCGGAAAGTTTGCCAAGAAACCTGCTGCGGATCGCGCGGATTCTTTAGCAATTGCAAACCTGCGTCCCATGTTCCTATCCAGATATTTTTTTTACTGTCTTCATAGATCACATGAGCAGAATTGCGTTCGTTCATTTGCGGGTAAGCCACAAAGACTTGTTTTTTGGAATCGTAGCGGAATAAACCCCTGTTCCATGTACCGATCCAGATATCGCCGTAGGAGTCTTCCAGGAGGGATTTGACGGCGCTGTCGGAGAGTACGCCGTTACTGCTATTTCTGTTGAGATAGACAAATTCGTTTTGTTTGGGAGAATACCTGAACAATCCTTCGTCGAGTCCAAGCCATATTTCGTCGTTGCTGCTTACCAGAATGCATGAAACTACGGGATTGGGAATGCCGGGAACAGGTACTCTTTTTATATCTCCCGTTTTTTTGTTCAGAACATTTAACCCGTCTTGCGTGCCGATCCACAAGTGGTGGTCGTGATCTTCGGCCAAACACAGAATGTTGTTGTTGGAGAGGGAATTCGGGTTGTTTAGTTGGCGCGTATAGACACTGATTTGATAGCCGTCGTATTTGCATAGTCCGTATCGGGTAGCGAACCAAATGAATCCGTCTTTATCTTGATATACCTTCTGCACTTCGTTGGTAGGCAGTCCGTCGGAAGTGGAAAGCTGATTAAATGTTAACAGGGCATGTTTTTTTTGTTCGGCTTGTTCTCTTTGTGCAACCTGTCCTCGTGTTGTTGTATGTTCTTTTGGAGTAGCTGCATCAATCGCATTTATTCCCTCCATCCAAAGGAAGAATAACAAAACGGCACTATATTTTTTTATCGATCGATATCGTAAATAATGCTTCATCTTATTCTTTTTTTCAAAAATAGTAACTTTCGTATGAATAACGAAATGCAATGCAATTTTTTAACGCGATTTTGAGTAGTTGTTATTTTATTTAAAATGAACAACTTGTCTCAAATTCTTCCTTTTTGAATGATAAATGGAGTAAAAGTTTATTATGAATATATAATTTTGAAAACGAAAAATTTTATAATATTTTAATGCAAATGAAAGAGATATCGGAGAAAGGAGGTGGTTAACAAGAAAATCAATCATAATATGAAACTCACAAACAATGTAATGAGAAGCAATTGAGAGATAAGTGTGAATGGTTCACATTTATGAAATTCAAGTTGAGTAAACTATTTATTATCAAATTCCGGTTAACAAAATATTAATTTTAAAAACATGAAAATGAAAAAAAAGATTTCATTAAATTTGACAAAAGGGATAGTATTCGTTTTTCTATGGATGATTTCCCTTACAATGTTTGCCCAAGAACTTACCGTTCGAGGTTCGGTAAAAGATATGAAGGGCGAACCGCTTATCGGTGTTACTGTTCGGATTGAAGGCACTACTATCGGAACAATAACCGATCTGGACGGCTTTTTTATCTTATCCAATGTTCCTGGAGATGCCACGCTGGACATTTCTTATGTGGGAATGAAAACGCAACGCATACCGGTGAATGGCAGGACTGCTATAGATGTGGTAATGGAAGAAGAACCCGAGATGTTGGAAGAAGTGGTTGTAGTGGGCTATGGAACTCAGAAGAAATCGGATATAACAGGATCTGTAACTTCAGTTCCCAAAGATCGTTTTTCAAAGCTGCCTGTTACTAATGTTTTGCAAGCCATTCAAGGTGTAGCGGCAGGTATTAATGTTACTCAGTCTTCCTCTATTCCCGGGGACGCTCCCAGCGTTATGGTAAGAGGACGCAATTCTATTAATGCTTCTTCAGAACCTTATATTGTTGTTGATGGAGTTCCATTGAGTAAGACAGATGGCTCGTTGAATGATATTAATCCCAACGATATTGAATCGATGGAAATATTGAAAGACGCATCCGCAACCGCTATTTATGGGACAAATGGTGCTAATGGCGTTATTCTGATTACGACTAAACGAGGTTCAACCGGAAAGCCGGTAATTCGTTACAATGGTTATGGCGGAGTTGAAGGAATGGCTCATGTATTAGAACCTGGATCACCCGAACAAGTATTGGAACGTTATGCCGAGTATGCTCGTATTCAAGGGGCCAGTTTATATCAGGGAGGACCAATTCGATATGAATATGAGGCCGAAAATTATGCTAATGGGAAAACCGTCGATTGGATTGATTTGGTTACGCAAACAGGAAATATTCAGGATCATAATTTAAGTATATCGGGCGGACGAGAGAATGTAAAATATTATGTTTCGGGTGATTTTATGAATGAAAAGGGTATCGTAAAAGGATATAATTACAAAAGATATTCTATTCGTACCAATATTGATATGAATCCGACCGATTATTTAACGATTGGAGCCAATTCTTATATTGTTTCTCATAATCGTGATGGAGGACGTGCCAATTTACTCAATGCGGAAGCCATGAGTCCATATGCAAAAGTATACGAAGAAGATGGTTCGCTTACCCATTATCCAATGTATTCGGAAACGCTATGGGCAAATCCCTTGCTTCCGGCGACCCTCGATCCTGAACGTCGACAGTTCAATATCAGTGTAAACGGCTATGGCGAAGTAAATTTTGGGAATATCTGGAGCCCATTATCTGGTTTGCGATATAAACTGAATGCCGGCTATACGTATGTTCCCTGGAGAACAAACGAATATGAAGGGAAATCTGTTTATAATATGACCGGGTGGGGGAAAATTTTTAACCGAGAAACACAAACATGGACTTTGGAAAATATTCTTACGTATAATAAAGATTTTGATGTTCATCATTTTGATTTTACAGGATTGTATGCTGCCAGTCGGAAACATTATCAGGAAAGTACTTCAGAGGGCAGTATTTTTCCAAATGATGATCTTGAATGGGGTAATTTAGGAGCAGCAGCAACTCATAAAGTAGGTTCTTATGCAGACCTTTATACTTCACTTTCTCAGATGGGACGTATAAATTACTCGTATGACAGTCGATATTTGTTTACGTTCACGGTCCGTCGTGACGGCTCTTCGGTATTTGGAGTAAATAATAAATATGGTGTATTTCCTTCCGCTGCTTTGGGGTGGAACATGAGTAGGGAAAAATTTATGGAACCGATGGTAAATGTATTGAATAATTTGAAGATCCGACTCTCTTATGGTAAATCCGGTAATGAAGCTATTGGCGTTTATCAGAGTTTGACAAAAATGTCAACCTCTGCATTAGCGATGGGTAAAGCTTCTCATACAACATTGACGACCCAGTCTTCTATGGGGAATAATGATTTGTCGTGGGAGACTACAACAGGTTTTAATGGAGGAATCGATTTTGGATTTTTGAATAATCGCGTGAATGGTATTATTGATTTTTATAAAACCAATACTTCCGATTTGCTTTTGAGACGTAGTTTACCCCAAATAACCGGTTATCAAAATGTTTGGGCAAATATGGGTAAAACATCCAATACAGGTGTTGAAGTAACAGTCAACTCGAAGAACATTGTAACCAAAGATTTTACATGGTCAATGGGTATTGTTTTTTCATGGAATAAAAACAAAATTATTGACCTTTATGGCGACGGTAAAGATGATATTGGCAACCGTTGGTTTATCGGGCATCCTATAGGGGTTATTTATGATTATACGATGGTTGGAATTTGGCAAGAAGACGAAATTGCAGCAGGCGAACATTTGAATTGGGATCCGGTAGCTCAAGCCGGAGATGTGAAGTTGGCCGATATAAGCGGACCGGAAGGGAAGCCCGATGGGAAAATTGACGATAACGATCGGAGTATTTTAGGACAGACCTCTCCAAAATGGATTGGAGGATTGACTAATACCTTTTCTTATAAGGATTTTTCATTAAGTATATTTATCAATACCGTTCAAGGTTTAATGCGAAACAATACAACTATAGGAACGGCTTCTGACGAAATGGGACGGCGTAATGGCCCCGCAGAGATAGGATTTTGGACACCCGAAAACAAGAGTAATACATGGCGTTCGTTGAGCAATACCTCTAATCGTCATGGGTATGGTTTTCCCTCTGATGCAAGTTATACACGTATAAAAGATATTACGTTGAGTTATAATTTACCTTCAGTGGTAATTAAAAATATAGGGATAAGTGGAATACAATTGTATTTAAGTGGGCGAAATCTTTATACATTTACCGATTGGATTGGTTGGGACCCTGAAGCACGTTATGATCCAAGAGGATCTGGTAACTGGGGTACAAATTATCCGGTGGTAAGGAGTTATATTTTAGGAGTTAATGTTACATTTTAATAATATTGAATCATGAAAAGAATCATATTCTATACTATAATTACTCTTTTTTTATCCTTGGGTTTAATTTCTTGCGGAGATAGTTTTTTGGATGAAAGGGTATATTCATATTACGTTCCCGGTCATGCTGATGCGACTACAATTGAAGCTCAGATTATGGGTTTACATCTTACTTTTGCCGAACTGTGGGGATGGAGTGGTCAACAAGGATTTCTTTCTTGCTGGCAAATAGGGACAGACGTTGCTTCTGCAGGTGCAACACAAGGAGTCGAGGTCCCTTTTTATCAATATGCCAATCTCAACTCTGAAAATGCCGGTGTACAATATTTATGGAGCAAATGTTACGATTTTATTAATAATGCCAATATTATTATTTCTATTGTAGGGGAAAATAATAAATCTGCTGCTGCGGAGGCAAAATTTTTTCGGGCCTATGCCTATAATATATTGGTTACGTTATGGGGAAATGTTCCGTTGATTGATGAAGCGATAACGGTTCCTCGCACCGATTTCACACGGCAAAAAATTGCAGATGTAGATCAATTGATTGACGATGATTTAACTTATGCAATTGCCAACCTTCCAGAAGTTGGGAAAGCAGCTGACGAGAGTCGTATCAATAAAGATATGGCTCGTCAATTGGCAGGTGAGGCTTATTTGCGCATGGGAATGAGGGATAACAGTTATTTTGTGAAGGCAGAGCAAGTTTTGACCGATATTATTGAAAGTAAAAAGTATACTCTCATAGATGAACGATATGGGGACACAAGTGAAGCTGGAGATTATTATCACGATATGTTTAAATGGGGAAAACAACGTCGCTCGCAAGGTAATACGGAAGCTATCTGGACATTTGAAATGGAGTATAATCGCAATGTTAATGGGGGAACTATTGATAATCCCCAACATCGACGAGTATGGCAACCGGCTTATCATAAATGGGATGGGATGGTTAACTGCGATTCATTAGGTGGTAGAGGAAACGGACGTCTTCGTTTGAGTAATTTTATGAAGTATGGACTTTATGAAAAAGGAGACATACGAAATAGCAATTATAATATTCGTCGTTATACCTATTATAATCGTCCGAACTGGAGTGCTGAGATCGGTATTGATGCTAAAGGATTCAGAGTTGACAAATCATCCCCTAAAGCCGTCAGAGTCATTACGGTTAAGACAGGGGATCGTGCTATTCCGTATGAAACAGATAGTCTTGAAGTTTGGTATCCACATACGACAAAATGGGGAGCCTATGACGTAACGGATGATTTTGGATATGCCGTTGTAAAAGATTGGCCTGTGATGCGATTTGGAGAAACGTATTTGTTGCGTGCTGAAGCTCGGTTTCGACAGAATAATCTTTCCGGAGCAGCTGAAGATATCAACAAGTTAAGAGACAGGGCATTCAAAATAGCACGTCAGCAAACCGGGAATCCTAATTTAGGTAAAATTAGTGCCAGCGATATTACCTTAGATTTTATTCTTGATGAACGTGCTCGTGAATTGATAGGAGAAGAAAATCGTCGTATGACATTGGTACGTACAGGTATGCTCGCCGAACGTATTGAAAAAAATGGAGATAAGGTACCTTATGCACCGGAAAATAAAGTTATTACCGGTTTTCAAAATTATAATGTATTGCTTCCTCTTCCTTTAACTGAAATTCAGTTGAATAAAGATGCTGCACTGGAACAAAATCCGGGATATTGAATTTATTCGCTAATAAATCGAATTAGTGCAAAGTGATATGTTTCGACGAAATTTTATTAAGGCGATGGGAATGACGGCAGCAGCAGGTATGCTGCCGTCATATGCTCATGCCGCAAATGAAGGAAAGGAAAAGATTTTTTCAACGCATGTCCCTGTATCGGATCGTGAATATTTGTGGAAAGTGCTCGCCGCTATGGCGACACCGGTGCTGGGAAGCATGTCGAAAGGCGAACTTCACAAGAAAATGCAGGTTGAGGTGAGCCCCACATGGGATGGCAGGGATAAGAAGGTGGCTTACCTGGAGTGTTTCGGTCGGCTGATGGATGGCCTTGCTCCATGGTTGACGTTACCCGATGACGATTCTGATGAAGGGAAAGTCCGAGAAAAGCTACGCGAACAGGCCTTAATGAGCTATGTTCATGCGGTGGATCCGAAAAGTCCCGATTATTTGCTTTGGAGAAAAGAAGGACAGCCGTTGGTGGATTCGGCTTTCTTTTCGAGTGCGCTGCTAAGGGCACCGAAACACTTGTGGGAACCGTTGGACAAAACCACAAAAGAGCGAATCGTGACGGAATTGAAATTGTTACGTCGCGTGAAACCGCCGTATTCAAACTGGTTGCTTTTTGCTGCCATGAATGAGGTTTTTTTGTTGGCGGTGGGCGAAGATTACGATCCGATGCGTGTGGATTTGGCGGTAAAGAAAATCAACGAATGGTATGTTGGCGACGGTTGGTATGCAGACGGGGAAAGATTCCATTTCGATTATTACAATTCGTTTGTGATTCAGCCCATGTTGCTGAAGGTGACCGAAGTAATGGTTGAGAGAAATCGAATGGAGAAAGCAATTTATGAGCAGGCATTGAGAAGGATACAGCGGTATTGTGAACACTTGGAGCGTCTTGTTTCGCCTGAGGGAACGTTTCCGCCTATCGGCCGATCGTTGACCTATCGTACCGGTGCTTTTCAGCCATTGGCATTGCTTGCTTTACGAAAGCAATTGCCCGAGAAATTATCGGAAGGGCAGGTAAGAGCTGCGTTGGTTGCTGTGCATCAACGTATTTTCAGTAATCCTACCAATTTCAACGAAGATGGATTCCTGACGATCGGTTTTGCTGGACATCAGCCTGAATTGGGTGACAGCTACAGCAACAACGGGAGCATGTATCTCACTTCGGAAAGTTTTTTACCGTTGGGTCTGCCCGTCAATGATAGTTTTTGGACGGCAAAGACTGAAGATTGGACAGCGAAAAAGGCTTACAGGAATGACAAATTCAACAAAGATTATCCCGTAAATTACTAGAAGAAAATGAAAAAAGAGATATTGAAGTTCCCGATAAGTGTCTTGCTGCGTAATTTTGTTTTTTTGTCTTTTTCGATAAGCCTCCTTATCGCACAAGAATATACCTTGGTGTGGAGTGATGAGTTTGACGAAGACGGGAAACCGAATCCTGCTTATTGGAGTTTCGAAAACGGGTTTGTGCGTAATCATGAATTACAATGGTATCAGGATGATAATGCGTATTGCAAAGACGGGGTACTTATTATTGAAGGGAGGCGTGAAAATAAACCCAATCCACTTTATGTAAAGGTCAGCAATACCGATTGGAGAAGGTCGCGATCGTTTATCGAATATACTTCCTCTTCGTTGAAAACGGCAGGTAAAAAGGAGTTTTTGTATGGCCGTTTTGAAATACGGGCACGAATACCGTTGGAAAGTGGTTCGTGGCCGGCCATTTGGACGTTGGGTACAACAATGGAGTGGCCTTCGTGTGGCGAAATCGACATCATGGAATATTACCGAATAAGCAATGAACCTCATCTTCTTGCCAATGTGGCATGGGGAACGGATGAACGATATAAAGCGGAGTGGAGAACCCGGGCTGTTCCCTTTCGTCATTTTCTCGAGAAAAACAGCAATTGGGGAAAAGAATTTCATGTTTGGAGGTTGGATTGGGAGGAAAATTCCATAAAATTGTATCTCGATGACGAATTGTTGAATGAAGTGTCGTTGAACGAAACCGTAAACGGTGCGTGGGGCAATTATACCCATCCGTTTAAACAGCCGCATTACCTTTTGCTGAATTTGGCGTTGGGGGCCAATGGAGGTGAGCCTGATGTATCTGCTTTTCCGATGAAATACGAAATCGATTATGTGAGGGTCTATCAGAAGAAAGAACAAGTGGTTCGTCCGGGTAGGCTTTGGTTGGACGACCGGGGCGAGCACATCAATGCCCACGGAGGAGGCGTGCTTTATCATGAGGGCAACTATTACTGGTTTGGTGAGCACAAGAGCGAAAACAGTAATGCAGCGCAGGTCGGGATCAATTGTTATTCTTCCAATGATTTGGTTAATTGGAAATACGAGGGAGTGGCATTGCCGGTTTCGGATGATCCGAAAAGTGAGATTACGAAAGGATGTGTAATGGAGCGGCCAAAGGTGATTTACAACGAAAAAACCGGCAAGTTTGTGATGTGGTTTCATCTGGAGTTGAAGGAACAGGGATACAAGGCTGCACGCTCGGTATTGGCGGTGAGCGATAATGTGACGGGACCATATACTTTTATGCGTTCCGAACGCATTAATAAAGGGTTTTATCCGTTCGATATGCCGGAAGATATCCGAAAATTGCAATTCGACCCCGAGAAATATTCGACTTGGTGGACGCCGTCGTGGTATAAAGCGGTAGAGAACGGGTTGTTTTTGAAGAGAGATCTTGAGGAAGGTCAAATGGCCAGAGACATGACCCTCTTTGTGGACGATGACGGCAAGTCCTATCATATTTATGCTTCAGAAGAAAATCTTACATTGCATATAGCGGAACTTACAGAGGATTATACCGGTCATACCGGAAAATATATTCGCGTGGCGCCGGGAGGACACAATGAAGCACCGACCATTTTTAAAAGAAAAGGAATCTACTGGATGATTACGTCGGGTTGCACGGGTTGGGAGCCCAATGCAGCGAGAATGTTTTCTGCTCCATCGATTTGGGGACCGTGGAAGCAGCATTCCAATCCGTGCCGAGGAGAAAAATCGGAAATTACTTTCGGAGGGCAGGGTACTTTTGTTCAGCAGGTTTACGGCAAGAAAGATGCTTATGTTTTCATGGGGGATATGTGGAGGCCGAAATTTCCTATCGATGGACGGTATATGTGGCTTCCTGTAAAATTTGAAAAGGATATTCCTTACCTGGAATGGATGGATGAGTGGGATTTGGATTTTTTGTAATTATTCGTGTCAATATACTTATAAAAGGATTTAATGCGACGTACTCTTCTTTTTTTGTTTTTGTTTTTGATCGGCGTGACCGGATATCCTCAAAAGTTGGTTCCTGCAGGAAAACGGGGATACAGTCAAACTTCTGTTAATACAGCAATTTTTCGTAAAAATTCGATCGTTACTCATAACGGTATTCAATATATTGCTTTTTATGATGAAAACGGGTATTTAACATTGGGGAAGAGAGAACTTGGGAATACCCAATGGACATTTTATCTTTCGCAGTATAAAGGCAATTGCAAGGATGCGCATAATGTGATCAGTATCATGGTGGATGGCGAGGGTTTTTTGCATGTGGCTTTTAATCATCACGGAAGTTCGCTAAACTATTGTAGAAGCCTTAGACCGGGATCATTGTTACTTGGGAATAAGGAAATTATGGTAGGAAGAGATGAAACAGAAGTGACTTATCCCGAATTTTATCGGCTGACGAACGGCGATTTGATCTTTATTTACCGATCGGGTGGCTCAGGTCGGGGAAACCTGATTATGAACCGGTACGAAGCGAAGACAAAAACATGGCAGCGGGTGCAGGATGTGTTGATTGACGGAGAAAATGAGCGGAATGCATATTGGCAATTGTATGTGGATAATGTCAACACGATTCATCTCTCATGGGTATGGCGCGAGACGCCGGATGTGGCTACCAATCACGATTTGTGTTATGCGCGATCGCGCGATGGCGGTGCGACGTGGGAAAAATCGGACGGAGAAAAATACCGGCTTCCCATTACTGCCGAGAATGCCGAATATGTATGGCATATTCCGCAAGACAGCGAGCTGATCAATCAGACCGGCATGTGTGCCGATAAGAACGGCAATCCCTATATAGCTACCTATTGGCGCGATCGAGAAAGTACTGTTCCGCAATATCGCTTGGTATGGTTCGATGGAG
>Ga0208461_1000538_pt1 | contig 36477 bp, 34 predicted proteins | sample AD_JPNTR4_MetaG_FD_184448 | JGI IMG/M metagenome (GOLD analysis project Ga0208461, IMG submission 184448) | Active sludge microbial communities of municipal wastewater-treating anaerobic digesters from Japan - AD_JPNTR4_MetaG (SPAdes) (version 2) | ecosystem: Engineered > Bioreactor > Anaerobic...
AATGAATAACCCCGAGGCAAGCCTCGAGGTATCCTGTTAGTCGAACAATGAAAGTTGCCCGTCATACAATTTCTTATATTTCTTTTCATTTCCTTGATTTGAAACATAAGCCATTATTACATCTCGACTACCATATAACCCAACGGTGTTTGCGTAATAGCCACTTGTCCAAAAACTACCACCCCACAACTCTTTTTTTATTTCCGGATGTTTCAAAAAGAGTTCTCGAGCTATCAAACTTTTTAACTTAGTTACTATTTCCGAAACTGAATACGTGGGGACACTTTGTAATAAAAAATGAACATGATCTGCTTCATAGCCTATTTCAATAAAATTGATCTCATAACGCTCGGATATTTCCAAGCAAATGGACTTCAGAGACCTTCCAATTATATCGGTTATCACTTTCCTGCGATATTTTATCGGCAGAACAATGTGATAAACTAACAAGGTCTTATTATGACGCTTATAAATATGTTCGTCTTCCATACAAACAAAGATAACGCTTTATCTTTAGAAACCTTTGGTTTCTATGGGATTGACCCCGAGGCAAGCCTCGAGGAATTCTTTAGATTAAATACAGTGAGCAGTAGAAAACATTATTCTGTCAATTCTTTAGCAATTCTTCCACTCTCACAAGTTCGTATCCCCGATGTTTCAATTCCTTAATCAGATCATCCAATCGGTTGTATAACTTGTCAGTACGTTCCGGATCCGTTCCTATATGCATGAGCAGCAAAAAACCATTAAGGGTGTTTTTCTCTTCATAAGCGAGAATATTTCGATAAATAGTTTGAGATGAAAGATAGTTGTTCATGTCAGGCGTCGTGTAATCGGCATTGGACGTGGTTCCCGGTGTAAAATTTACTATTTGAACATGCATCGATTTTGCCCAATTGCTAATTTGCCCGTTATACCATTCGTAAGGAGGTACAAAATATCGCTTTTGTTCCATTTTTAACCCGATTTTTTCCATTGTTGCATAATTGTCTTTCAAATCTTTTTCGAATACATCCCGAGAAACCAATGTCGAATCCCGTTTCTCCCAATCGGCATACAACACATGAGTATCGGAATGAGGACCAAGATAATGACCATCATGTTGTAAATTTACGGCAAGAGAGGAAAATTTCCTGTAAAAATCTCCTGTCAGGAAAAAGGAAGCTTTCACCTTATTTTTTTTCAAAGTATTTCGAATCGCTTCTGCACCATCGGCAAATTCGTGTCCTGTAAAAATCAGAGCAAGTTTCTTTTTCGAAGGATTTCCCCGCACAATGCCACCCAAAACTTTTTCATTTGCATTCGCTTGCGAGTTCAAGTATCCCAGATAAAAACAAAGCGAAGCTGTACCATCCATCGTGGGCTCATTGGTAGAATAATCGGCAAAATCATCATGATATACTACATAATCCGACTGAAAAGGCGCATATTCATCCTCATTGGCCAAATAAATTCCGATAAGACGATTAAAAATCGAAGTGTAAATAGGACCATCAACTAATCCGCCTGTAATCGGCATCCGATGTAAATGTGTAAAAGCTGAATGGGGATCTACAGGTGTATCCCCATTGTCGGGATAACCGACAATCATGGAAGTCCCCCACGGATTGCAACCCAAAAGCCAGTCGCGCATGGCGGTCTCCATTTCAAGAAAGGTATTGTCGCCGGTAAGTTCATGATAAAGGCGGCACTGAGTAATAAATCCCACGGTAAGATTATTTGAGCACCAGATAAATGGAATGCCATTCAGAAAAGCATCGCCAAGATCCCGGGCACGGTCTTTTACTCGCTGCAAGCCGGTTCGCATATTGCGAATAAATTCTGCTTTTGCTGCCGGATGATCGTTTTGCAGTGCCAGGTGATAATTTCCAAGGTTAACAAACGGATACCATTGATAATGACGGGCAGAATCGGCACCCATCCATGGCGTTACAGGTTCCAGACGTCCGTAATGCACAGCGTGATTCAGGTATTCACTATTCCGGAGAACATTATACATTTCGGCAGCAGCCAACTGCATATCGTCAGCCCAGTTATCCTCTTCGTAAAAATAAGGTGCGCCACCGGGCGCTGTTTGACAAACTCCCGGATTTTCCGCTCCTTTGCGATAAGCATCCTTAGCCTTTTGGAGCAACATTTCCGAAAATTCGGGATAATAGGGTGCTAAAAGTTTAGCTCCCAACGTAAATGAGGAAGCATATTTACCCAGCGTAGAGGCCAATCCTGTACTGCGGTTTTTATAGTTGAAAAGTCCTTGCGGTTTCGGACTGCAAAAATACACCGGACGCTCTTTGCCTGCACCCCAACCATAATCCACCTTTTGCCGAGTAGGCAAAACCATTCCCGCATGATCCCGATCATCGGCTACCTGATTGAAGTAAGTATCCTTATCGGGGTTCATTTTCACCAGCCAATCGAGTCCCCATTTCGCTTCGTCCAAAATATCGGGAATACCATTTGCCCCCTCGTTTCCGTTTGCCTGATAATGATCGGCAAATACATCGGGATATTGACCGTAGGCGAACAATAATTGATAAACGGCATTTGCCGAAGTGGTAACATACTGCAGATAATCCGAAGCATCGTGCCATCCGCCAACTACGTCATAATATTTTCCATCACGTTTCCCATCAGGATCGCCTACCGTAATCCCGTCATATACATGACAGGAATCTTTCAAAAACGGATTATAGCCGCAACGTTGCTGGCGCATATACTTCAATGGGATTTCCGATGCTCCTGCATAAATATCGTTGCCAATTTTAAAAGGAACTGATTTTGTTCCGCCTATTTTTATTAAATAGATTCCGGGAGCTGAAAAATCGGAAAAATCTAAACGAGCCGATGATTCAAAAGCCGGTTGTTTGCCCATATTCCTGATTTTATTACCCGAATAGACCACTTTGCCGCTTTGAACATCAATGACTTCAAAACTTGAGACATTTTTTTGTTCCTTGCTCACCCATACTGCTACCTTAATATCATTTTGTAGATACCCCACCTGATTTACCCGAATCCATTGTGTTTGTGAGAATCCGAAAATTGGTGTGAGCAAAATAAGTAAAACAACTGAAATTTTTTTCATGAAAATTGGATTTTGATTACGCATGTAAAACTGCAAAATGATCGTTCCAAAAAAACAACAAGCAGCCCTGTTTTTAGGCTGCTTGTTGCGTATTTGACAGAATTATTCCCACCCGGGGGTTTGTGTGAGAATATAGCCTTTGTCTTTGTATTGATCGATCTGAGCTTTTCCTACGGGTGCAAGATATACTCGATCATCAAAAGTTTGTCTATCGACAGCTTTTTCAATCATATAAAAGCCCACCATCTCGTCAGCATTAGTTCCATCATAAGTCACGATTGTTCCATCTGCTTTTCTTACCTTCAGTATTCCTTTTTTGCTGTCAGTCAAAAAAGATGGTAATTCCTCCTTGATGTTTATCCATAGGCCAAACAAATTGTCGGGGTGTGTAGTTGCACTCATGTATTGAATTTTTTTCCAGCGTTTAATGTCAAGCAAGCGCGAATATTCGAAAACAAATTCCATTCTTCGTTCTCTTCTTATTTCCCAGATCAATGCAGGTACGTCTGGATCGCGATCCGGATCATCAGGTAATGAAGTCAATGTCATAGGTGCCGTTTTTTTCACCCCTTTTGATATTGCGACGGCATCTAATGGGCGATTCCGTATTTTATTAATAGATTTGTCAATATCGTCCTGTGTAACAGCTCCTCCGCCCAACCTAGCCAATTCTGCTTTCGCTTCAATCCAGTTTAGTAACACTTCCGAATAACGCATTACGGGTGCATCGTTTATATTGGTGTTACTTCCATACATGGGAGGAATATTGCCTGAATTCCAGAAGGTCGGACCTGTTCTGTCGATAAATTTGCTAGCGTATAATAACGTCGAGGACTGTACTTTTGGAACATCTTGAAACGTTGCTTCGAAACGCGGGTCGCGAGTTTTGATCATATTCTTGATATTGAGCAGCGAATCGGCATATTGCCCAGATGAAAGTTTATATGGTTTGCCGTCGTTGCAAAGGAAAGCTTTAGCCAGCGATAAATTTGGCGCAGTGGATTGAGCTTCATATCCGTTAGAATAAGAAGCAATATGGTGGGTTACATTTTGTGCAGCATCGTAGTGGCGATACATTAACATCTCTTTATTCCCTTTTAAATCTTGAGAGCCGAAAAGTGAACGGAAATCGGTATCGATATCATATTTTCCACTGTTAATCACAAAATCTCCTGCTTCTATGGCGAATTGCAGATATTTTTGCGCTCTTGCTGCATCATTGTTGTGATATTTCTGCCATGTCCCTTCGAAAAGCATGATGCGTGTAATGAATCCTGCGGCAATATACTTGTTCAATACATTGTCTCCATCGTTCAAACGAATATTTTCGTAAGCATACTTTAAATCGTCGTAAACTTTATCCATCACTTCGCCACGTGGTGTTCTATCCTTATACATTTCGTCGTAATCTTTTTCGGAAAAAAGTTTATCGTAATAAGGTACATCTCCGAAAACACTCACGAGACGATGGTATTCGAATCCTCTGAAAAAACGGGCCACTCCCATCCAGTGCTTATATTGTTCGTCTGTGATTAGTGGCTTTGCTTTGTTTTCAATTCTGTCGATAAACAGGTTACTTTTTCTAACCCATGCAAAATTCCATGTTGGACCGGCGTATTGTGTGAGCATATCGGGAGTTTCAGATGTACTTCCTCTGCTTGAAGGTACACTCGATTCAAAATTCGATTGCACGTTGGCATTCGAGAAATCGTCACTAAAATAATATCCTCTTAAAGGAGCATAAGCCACTCCCCAGGTATTATTATACCCTACAAAATAGTTCATATAGAAACCGTTTGCGAACAATCTTAAGTCGGACTCGTTACGCCAATAAGTATCGTCGTTCATATCATTCAACTGTGGTCTGTCCAATACATCCGAACAGCTTCCCAGCGAAAGGACTACCGAAAATAGAATACTATAAAATATATATTTTTTCATCGTAGTATATCGTTAAAATGTTATTTGTAAACCAATGGATCCGCTTTTGAAAGTAGGAGCGCCTACTCCCGTACGGCCGGAGTTATAATTCGTTTCGTTAAACATCGAATATCCGGAAATAACCTCGGGATCAATGGGGAGACCTCTTAATTTGTCGAAGGTAAAAAAGTTCTCCAACGACACATAGATTCTTGCCTGTTTCAACATGATATGATTGATCACCGATTGAGGCAGAGAATAACCCAATGTAATGTTCTTAACACGCAAATAAGCCATATTCAGCAGATATCTCGATTGTTTCTGCATATTATTTGCTTCATTTGTTCCATTCAAATTATAAGGAGCAGGATAAAAAGCATCTGTTCTGTCGGGACGCCAAAAGTCTCCGGCTATTGCCTGTGGCATGGCCCCGTCAGACGATTGAAATCCAGGCGTAGTTAAGAATCCCACACCCCATATTTGCCTACTGCCTACTCCTTGTAGAAAAACTGATAAATCAAGACCTTTGTAATCGGCTCCTAATCGGAGACCGTATTCATAACGTGGTGTCGAATTGCCGATAATCTCCAAATCGCCATGATCATCCAATAATCTGCTACCCGCGTCAATTTCGCCATCATCGTTCAAATCGACAAACTTCACATCGCCCGGTCCAAAGAAGAAATTGGAATTGTTTTGCAAAAATACCTGATATATTGGTTTTCCGTCTGCATCAGATAGTTTATTTGCGACTTTTCCTTTGTATTTTTCACTTTCATTTTCGGTTAAGGTAATTCTCTGTAGATTTCCGTCTGCATCCAAAGCAAAATCTTCTTTTTGATATAATCGATCGGTTCTATAGCCCCATATTTCACCATATTTTTTCCCCACATACCAACCATCAATACTTTGGGTATCACCATATTTCAAAATGGTTGTTACAGCATCGGATAAGGTACCCATGACATTGATGCCGATTCCGTTTTCAAACCGATGATTGTAGTCCAGAGCTATTTCCCATCCGTCGGTTCTCATCGAACCGAAATTTCCTTTAGGTGCACCTGCTCCAAAGGTGAAGGAAACGCCTTCACCCGGAACTATCATGTTCTTAGTGTCACGTCGATACCAATCAAAAGTCAACCCGAGACTGTTGTCGATGAAACGAAAATCGACTCCGAAGTTTGTACTTTCCAAATCTTGCCAGGTGATATCTCTTGTAACAGCTCCGGGCGTACCGACTGCTACTATTTTTTTGCCACCCGAATCGAGCCAGTTGATTTGATTGGTTGACATGGAAGGAACGTATAAACCGTTGGGAACAGTTTGATCTCCTATGATACCCCACGAACCTCTTATTTTCATTGAGGTCACTGCCGGAGTTATCCATTGCATCCATGGTTCTTCGGTCACCCGCCATCCTGCCGAGAAAGATGGGAACCAACGCCACCACAATCTTTCAGGAAATTTAGAACTTCCGTCGTATCGAAGGTTTGCCTCCAACAGGTATTTATCTTTGAAGGCGTAATTGAGACGCCCGAAAAATCCAAGCTGTGCGTCCCAATAGGTATTGCCTCCGGAAGTTTGTGTCCCGACGGCTTTCCCGAACTGGGGATCGGTGATGTCTGCCAGGTCCGTTATCTGCGACCAGTTATTTTTTGCATCATACGTTACACGATTCATTCCCACCATAAATTTAAACGCATGGGTATCTTTTAATCGAAGGTTATACGTGGTATAAACATTCATTGTATTTGTAACTGCATTTTGTACATTCCTGTAAATATGGTCGGGGTTTGCTCCATGTGCTGTGTATTCAACCAGGGCAAGTTGATAGGCAGGCAAAGCACCTTGAGTGGTAGGTGGAACTTGTTCTCCTTTATCGTTCACGTAAATTCTTGTGCCTGATGCGTCGTTTAGGGGTATTGCACCTCCCCAGGAGTTAAGAGCTGTATAACGAGTTCCCGGCCTATTGTTTATGAAGGTCAGATTCGCATTCGTAAAATCAAAGTCTAATGTCCAGTCTTTTGTGAAATTAACTAAGGCACCTATATTCACATTGTAATATTTGTCCTGCAAATTTGCCGTATTTGCCTGCATGGTTTCAGAATGAGGGCTTCTTATAATATTTCCGTTTTCGTATCCCATTGGCTGGATAGGCCCCCAACGATAGAGATATAACCACGGATCGGCGGTTGTGCTATTTGTTGCATAGGGATATCTTTTGTTTCGATCAGAGTAAATCGCTCCGGCTCTCAAGGTTACATATTTGTTGATTTCCGTATTTAATCTAAGGGTTCCGTTGTATCGAGTAAAATCATCTTTCTTAGCGGGTTTCATCATACCGTTCTGATACAAATATCCTAACCCGATATTGTAAGAAGTTTTTCCGCTTTTCCCATTTACCGACAAGTCGTGATTAGTTGATGGTGCCCATTCGCGAATCATATAATCGTAAGGATCATAAGTTCTTAACCCTAATTTTCGATTATTTGCATCTACATACCAATCTCGCCCATAAACCATAGGTTCATTGGGTCCCATTGATCCGTAAGTTTGATGCCATTTTTGGGATTTTTCAAAACTTTCAGGTGTTATCTGCCAAAAAGCGCCGGTTACTGTAGAGCCGACTCTTTGGGCTGCTAAAATAGAATATTCCATAGCATCCAATCGTCCCATTTCCATTTGTTTCGATATGTTCTGCCATGCTACATTGGAGGAATATTGAACATCTACGCGTTCTTGTTGTGCTCCCTTCTTCGTCGTAATAAGCACTACACCAAAGGCTCCTTTTGCACCGTATATAGAAGCTGATGCAGCATCTTTGAGTATCGATATCGACTCGATGTCATTCGGATTTACTATCTGTATGCTTGGAATCTCAACATTATCCAATAGAATCAAGGGCTTAGATCCTCCTTCGAAAGAAGCGATTTGTCCTCGGATTTTTATTAAGGGATCAGAACCTATCTCTCCACTTGGAATTATAACCGATAGTCCCGGCGTAGATCCCTGTAACCCTCGTCCCACGTCCGGAATGGGACGACTATTGAGTGTTTTGGCAACATCAACCGAAGATACTGCTCCTGTCAGATTTTCCTTTCTTTGGGTTCCGTAACCAACCACTACCACTTCCTCAAGAAGTTCGCTTGCCGATTGCATAACAATCTGTAAATTTGGAGCAACGGATACCTCCTGAGTTTTCATCCCGACATACGAAATCACTAACGTCCCATCTGCAGGGGCAGAAAGTGTAAAGTTTCCATCTAAATCGGTTACAGTTCCTTGTCCTGTCCCTTTTATCTGGATAGTTGCTCCGATTATCGGATCTCCATTTTCATCAATAACTTTCCCCGAAACTCGGGTTTGAGCAATTGATGCTCCCGCACATAATAGTAGCAGGAAGAATAAAAAAAACGATTTTTTTTTCATAACAGATGTAATTAAATATTAGGCCACAGGCAATTTTCGAGAAAAGTATCGCGGGGAAAACGAATGTGGCATTTTTACATTAATTTAAATCACGTCTGCAAATATACAGAAAATACTATTATAATTACAAAATTTACAAATTTTAATTTTGAATAAATAACATCGAGGTTATATTCACTTCGTTACAAGTATTTATATTTGCTTGTGCCATTATTGGTAATGGAACAGATGAATATCTGTGCCGACAAAAAGTGACAAACAGAAATGCAATTTGTAATTCGTAACTTGCAATTCCCATTTCTCCACTTCAAACTTCTTTTTAATTCTCCATTGTTCGAATCATACTATCTCCGTATTTGCGCCGTACTTGCATCGTACTTGGTTCGAATCAACGCTACACTCTTTTCTTAGGACAAATATTTACTTGTGGCCTACATAGAGCAAGTTTCCAAACTTGTGCCAGAAAACAATCGCAATTTTAAACTGCTTTTTGTTTTTCATGCTTCACACAAAATAATAATTCCATGCCCGTTGTTAGCGGTCGAGATCCGATACCTATTTTATCTTATCTAAAACAAAAAAGAGTGCCCTTTTGGAGCACTCTTCTTCTCTGATTTTATTACAAAAAGATTCTTTTCAAAAATTAAAACCTATAGCGACGTATCCGTTTTGAGTTTTCACTGAAGTCCCATCAATTCGTGAAATATTGGCTAATCCAAAATCCCAGCCGGCATCGATGGTGAAACTGTTGAATTCTAATCCGGCTCCCAGACCTATTCCTCCATCGAAGTTTCTGAATCCGATGCCTGCTGCGTTTATATCGCCGGCACCTGAAAATGTATCGTATTTAACAACATTGTCGCCCGAACCCACTTTAGTTTTTCCGGCAATTCCCACTGCAACATAAGGTCCGGCATTCACATTGAAGCGGACTGACCCCGAAATCGGAATTTTGTAGGAAAAATGTAAAGGAAATTGCAGATAATACATGTCGGCATCGACCGGAACCGATTGTTGATCTCCGCTTGTAGTGGAATATGTTGCTCCTTTCATAAAAAAATAGGCACCGGTCTGAACGGACATATTGCTGATAAATTCATAATCGACCGTTAAGGCACCCATTCCTCCGAATTTACCGGACAGATCGGATAAATCGTTGCTCGTCAATCTTGTGAATGAGCCGCCTCCCTTAATTCCCACATACACACTTTGTGATTTAGCCGAAATGCTTAAAAACAGTGTCAGAATGATTACGAAACTTATTATTTTATTCATAATTTATGATTTTAATAGCAGTAAATTTTCAAAAGCAGGCTTTTGAAAAACAAAGATAAAGGATTCTTTCCGTTTTAACAACTTCAAATCAATGGAAATATTTACAAAAAAAGCGTTCCGATGTTCCGAAACGCTTTTGGAAGATTCATTTTCCGACATAATTAGTTAAATCGATATCCTATCGAAAGGTAAGCATTTTGATTTTTAATATTGCCATCATCGATTCTCGAAATATTTACCAATCCCATATCCCAGCCAAGGTCCAGCAAAAATTGTCCAAACTCGGCACCTACACCAAGTCCCAAACCGGCATCGAACGGTTTGTATTGGTAGGGTTCATCGCCAAATACTTTGTTGCTGCTTATTGAAGCATCACTCGAAGTCAGTTCCGATTTTCCGCCTACTCCATAAGCAATATAGGGACCTGCGTGAAATACCAGACGAGTGGCGGGCATTACTTCATATTTGTAAGCGAAATGAACAGGGAGTTGCAGATAGTTGAGGGTTTGCGTGAAATCGCCACTGAGGAGGTCTTCAATTTCTCTTGTTACCTTCGAACCTTTCGTGGTAAAAAACAATCCTGTCTGAACCGCCATTGCCGGTTGAAACTCGTAGTCTAAAGCCAACCCCAAGTTAAATCCGAAATTTATATTTTCGTCCGTCAGTTCGTCACCATAAAGGTTTGACATGTTTAATCCACCTTTAGCGGCTAATGAAACTTGTGCTTTTACGGTGATTGTCGCAATTAGCATAAGTGCTAATAAAGATACTGTCAATTTTTTCATTGTTCTGATTTTTTTAATGATTTTGTTTTAATAATAAATATGAATAAACGCTTTTTTTAAAGCGAATTGGCGTGCAATTCTGCTGATCATATATTTTGTAACTGTTTAAATTTTTTAAAGTTCAACGGATGAATTTTCTTCATGCAATTTTAACGGTTTTTTAATAGTTTGATAAAAGCATTTATTGCAATCTGTTTACTTCGATCGAAAATGAGAGGAATAGTTTAATTGAGACATCTCAGAAATATCGAGAAATTCATCCACAAGGGTTTGAATTTCTATGCTTGAGACAGCATCAATCTTCTCAAGCATTTCTTCAAATGACAGATAATCATTGAAATGCAAGAAACTTTTGGCCATTGCCAAAGCTACGTTTTCGTGATTCTCGGACGAAATACCCCATTGTCCTTTCAATTGACGCTTGGCCAAAAGAAGCTGCTTTTCCGTAATCGGCTGTTGATGAATACGCGTAAGTTCCTTATCAATCAACTCTATGCATCTATCGATATCTTTTGAATCGCAAGCAAAATAAATATAAAAAACTCCCGTATCGGTGTAGAAAGTGACATTTGATTCCACCTGATATACCAACCCGTTTTTTTCGCGAAGCGAATTATTCAACCGACTGCTCATGCCTCCACTTAAAATGTGGTTGAGCAAATAAAACGCATAACATCGCGAATCGAACATGTCGATAGTTTGCCGTCCGATAATGGTATGAGCTTGAGCCGATTTTCTGTTAATTATTTTCTGGATAGGAATGTTTTTAGTCGGTTTAATTCTTTCCTTGAAAGGAAGAGCCTCAAATGATTGACTGAAATACTTTTCGACCAATCCGGCCACTTTGGCGAAAGGGGTACTGCCGAACGAAAAAAACACCATTCGGTCGGGTCTGTATTGCCGATTGACAAATCGTTTGACAGTGGCTGAATCAAATGAAGAAACAGATTTTGGCGTTCCCAGAATGTAATGACCAAGTTCATTCCCATCGAAAACAAGATTTTCGAAATCATCATATATCTGCTCGGATGGTGTATCGATATAGGAGTTAATTTCGTCGAGAACCACGTCGCGCTCGCGTTCAATTTCGTGCTGCCGAAACTCGGAATGGAAAACCACATCGCTCAACAGCTCAACGGCGCGGGCAAAATAAGGTTCGAGAAAGGTGGAGTAAATGTAGGTTTCTTCTTTTGTTGTATAAGCATTCATTTCGCCGCCAACGCTTTCCATGCGATTGGCAATATGATATGCCCGACGGTGCTCAGTTCCTTTGAACAACATGTGTTCGACAAAATGTGCCAACCCTATTTCATCCGGATACTCATCTCGCGATCCGGCATTTATCACAATTCCACAATACGAAATATTCGATGAAAAAGGTTGATGAATGATTCTCAGCCCGTTAGAAAGTGTGTAGGATTGATAGTGCATGGCTTCCCCCAAATTATCGTTTCATATATTCAATTCGCTTTTCGGGCGAAAACCGCTCGATGGCATAACGAAGCATGGTTCGCGGCATTTGACGGTAATATTGATCGAGAAATTCGGTCAAAACCGATTCATTCCGCTTCCCAACTTCACGCAACATCCATCCACAAGCCTTGTGCATCAAATCGTGACGATGATCGAAAAATTGCACTGACAGTTGTAAAGTATCCGCAAAATCGTTTTTACGGATAAAAGCCAAAGTCGAAACAACAGAAATACGTTCTTTCCACAGACTTCTGCCGGCGGCCAGATCATATAAAACAGTTCTGTTTTTGTCGAACAACCATTCTCCCACAATATAAGGCGCCGACAAATCTACCAAATCCCAATTATTCACCGCATGGATATGATCGCAATAGAAATCGAAAATCGACTTTTGTTTTTCGGCATCCGCCTTTTTGAATTGTTCTACGAGTAGGATAAGACCGCAGAGACGACATTCGTGCATTTCATCATCGAGTAGTTTTTCGATCTCGTCAAACGACATATTTCTATAAGTTTTGGCTATGCTTCGTGTCTCAGGAACCGTACATCCGATGAAACGATCACCTTCTCCATATTGACCTTTGCCGGTTTTAAAGAAATAGGCTGCATGCTCCGCTTTTTGCGGACTGCCCATCGATAACAATTCATTTTTTATAAGTTGTGCTGTCATGCCTGTAAAAAAATGAAAATTTCAGTTCACCCTTTGTACGGAAAACGTTCCTTCATAAAATCCAACGATATTTTGGACCATTTCTGTCGTCATCTTCAGTCGATCATCAATGGTTTTTGTGGCTGCATGAGGAGCGAGTACCACATTGTCCAGCTGAAGCAAATCAGGCAAAATATGTGGTTCGTTTTCGAACACATCCAAACCGGCAGCCCATATTTTCCCCTCTTTCAGGGCATTGGCAAGCGCCTTTTCGTCCACCAAATTACCTCGTGCCGTATTCACAAAGACGGCAGTTGGCTTCATCAACGCAAATTCCTTTTCGCCAATCATATGATAATTTTCGGGACTTGATGGAGCGTTAAGTGAAATGTAATCGGCGGTTTTGAGCAACTCTTCGAGAGAGACATATCGAGCATTATACAATTTTTCAATAGATTCGTCCAGTCTGCGTCTATTGTGATAAATGATATTCATCCCCGAAGCGACAGCTCTGCGAGCCAAAGACTGCCCGATTCGTCCCATTCCGATGATTCCGAGCGTTCGACCATGAACGGGAAGTCCCGATTCGGCATAAACGCCCCAACTCACACCCTGAGGCGTGCGAAGTTTGCGATCGTAATACCCAATGCGACGGCCGGCTGCCAGCAACAAGGCAAAAGCAAATTCGGCCGTAGGCTCTTGTGTCGAACGAGGTGTATTGGTTACGACAATTCCTTTTTGTGTGGCGTATGCTACATCAATATTATCGAATCCAACGCCGAAATTTGAAATCAACTCAAGTTTCGAACCTTTATCCATAATTTCGGAATCGGTATAAAATCCAAAATTGGGAACTAAGACTTCGAATTCGGGAATCATTTCGAGTACTTCGTTTCGCGTGAAATGCGATTTATCTTTAGGAAGAACTATTTCATACTTTCCTTCCAAATCTTTCAAGCATTCTTCTTTGAATCGGTATGCCATCAATATTTTTTTCATAACAATGCCTGTTTAGTTTGTCTATCGAAAATATTAAATAATCGAATGGGCAATGCGAATGTTTTTGAAACAAAAAAAGCGAGTATCAAACCCGCTTTTTTTGCTCTTCAGGTTGGACTTGAACCAACGACCCTCTGATTAACAGTCAGATGCTCTAACCGACTGAGCTACTGAAGAATTCTGTTTTTTTATTCGAACCTTTCGATTTTTTTGCTCTTCAGGTTGGACTTGAACCAACGACCCTCTGATTAACAGTCAGATGCTCTAACCGACTGAGCTACTGAAGAATTCTGTATTTTGTGTAATCGAAAAGTGTTGCAAAAGTAGTATATTTTTCGATATAAACCAATATCCATCCCAAAAAAAGTTGTCCAATAACAAAACTCCATTCACTTTCCACAATTTATTGTAGTTTGTATCTTAAAATTTTTCCAAAACTTTATTATCTTTGAAGTGTCAATGCCCATAATAAAACAAAAATATTATGATTTACAGATTTTTAATTTTATCGGATGAAGTCGACGATTTCAAAAGAGAGATCAAAATAGATGCAGATAATACTTTTTACGACCTCTACGAGGCAATTATCCAATCTACGGGTTACAGCGAAAAGGAAATGGCATCGTTCTTTCTCTGCGACGATAATTGGCGCAGAGAAAAGGAAATCACACTGGTGGAAATGAATACCGATTTCGATGAGGATTCATACATCATGAAAGATTGTGTGCTGTCCGATTTTCTGGAAGACGAAAAACAAAAAATCATGTTCGTCTTCGATTATATGAATGATCGTGCACTTTATATCGAATTATCCGAAATTATAACCGGTAAAACGCTCAAAAAACCCGTATGTACAGTGTCTGAAGGCGAACCGCCCGTTCAAATAAAAGATATCGATGAAACCAAACAAGACTCGATATCAAGCGACTTGGATGAAAATTTTTATGGCGATGACGGATTCGACTTGGATGAACTCGATCGGGAAGGGTTCGACGGATTGGACGATCTGCCGGTCGATCTCGATGAAAATGATCTGTATTGAATGAAATCGCTCCTCGTCATGCTCGGCCCGACAGGTGTGGGCAAAACAGAATGGAGCATTCGCATTGCACAAAAACTTGGATGTCCGATTCTCTCAGCCGATTCTCGGCAAATTTATCGGGGAATGACTATCGGAACTGCGGCGCCAACCGAGGAACAACTTCAATGTGTTGAGCATTTTTTTGTAGGCTCTCTTCCACCTGAAACTTATTTTAGTGCGAGCGAATATGAGCAGCAAGCATTGCAGCTCTTACAACAATTGCATGAAAAACACGATACCGTTATTCTTTGTGGTGGCTCAATGATGTATATTGATGCCCTGTGCAGGGGAATCGACGATATTCCAACCATAGACGAATCACTTCGTAATGACATTCAAAACCTTTATCGTAGAGAAGGACTCGACCCGATTCGGCAGCAACTCAAAATACTCGATCCCGTTTTTTATAACCAGGTCGATTTAAAAAACCCGAAGCGTGTCATCCATGCGCTCGAAGTCTGCCTTATGGCAGGAGTGCCATATTCTTCGCTCCGCACTAATTCTGCGAAAGAAAGACCTTTCAGAATCGTTAAAATCGGGTTTACTCGCGATCGGGAAGAGTTGTATGAACGCATCAACCAACGTGTGGATAAAATGGTTGCCGATGGCCTGGAGGAAGAAGCTCGAAGTTTTTATTCGAAACGCCATCTCAATTCGCTCAATACGGTGGGGTACAAAGAATGGTTCGATTTTTTCGACGGAAAATATTCGAGAGAAGCAGCTATCGACAAAATAAAGCAACACTCACGCAATTATGCACGCAAACAACTCACCTGGTTCAAAAAAGATCAGGAGATTCGCTGGATAAACCTTTCGGATAAAAATATAGATGTTGAGCACACTGTTTTATCGGCTTTATCCGAGAGATAGGCTGCTCAATTCTTTCGGGCGAAAAATTCCGGATGAAAAACGAATCAAAATTTTATTCTTTTGCAACCTGTTTTTGTCGTTCGGCTTTCAAATCCATCGCACCTTGCGACCAATATGCCTGCCCCGACATTTTATCCCCATCTATTTTTGCATTCACATTCACAAGCTCGCCTTGGATGTATGCCGAAACGTTTATCGAATCGTTTTTCGAAGTAATTTTATTCAATTTAAACGATTCTCCCGAGTCCATCTTAAGCTCTCCGGTCAACGAATCGCCCTGCTGAATGATGAGAATTATACCTTTATCATAACCATAAGGTGCTTGAGGAACTTCAAATTTCCAGCTGCCGATTGCGGACTTCTTTGTTTGTGCATTTGCAGTAAAAGTAATTCCCACTGCGATAATTAGTATAAAAAATAACAACGGCCTTTTCATAACATACGTTTTTGTGTCATCTGATTGATATCGAATCGATTTTTAAATAACCTTGCAACTATTATAACAGATGGTGAAGTCTTTTTGTTTTGCCGTCAGATAAATTGATGGAAAAGTCTTATTACAATCGAATTATTCTTACACGGCTTTTCAAAAATATTATACGAAAATCATTATCTTTGTCAATAAATACATATATTATATGGCTCTCAGGCAACAGCAAGAACTAAAACAGATACAAAAACTATCGCCACTGCAAATGCAGGTGATTAAGCTTGTAGAGCTTAACACGGTTGAGCTGGAAGATAAAATAAAACAGGAACTGGAAGAAAATCCCGCATTGGAAGCCGGCGACGAAGAAATGCCCCAAGATCCTGACGATAGCGATATCACACTCGACAATGAGGACGAAAGCGAAAATGTTTCGCAAGAAGATATCATACTCGGCGATTATGCTTCTGAAGAAGATATTCCCGATTATCGCATCAACGGAACTCCCGATTACGATCCATATTATAGACAAACAAACTATTCGGATGAAAAATCGCTGATAGAATCTCTTGAAGAACAGATTGCACTGCAAAATTTGGATGAACGGAAACAAAAAATAGCCCAATATATCATCGGAAATCTCGACGAAAACGGATATTTGCAACGCGATCTGAAATCAATTTCCGACGATTTACTCTTTCACGAACATATCGATGTTTCATCTCTCGAAATGGAAGATGTGCTTTATGAAATCCAAGATCTCGATCCCCCCGGCGTGGGTGCCCGTGATCTGCAGGAGTGCCTATTGTTGCAACTTCAGCGCAAGCTGCCTACACATTCTACCAAACTGGCCATGCAAATTCTTACAGAGTACTTCGAGGAGTTTTCACGCAAGCATTATGACAAAATTCTCAATAAATTGAATATTTCCGAGGACGAATTGCGATCTGCGATTGACGAAATCGTTTCCCTCAATCCTAAACCGGGAAATGCCTGGAGCAATTCACTCGAGATCTCGATGAGCAACATAACTCCCGATTTCATTGTCGAATCGGAAAATGGACAAGTTGTGATGTATCTCAACAATCAGAATATTCCCTCACTCAATGTCAGTCGCGATTTTGCTGAGATGTTGCAAGGCTACAATCAGAATAAAGATAGCATGTCGGCCAACGACAAGCAAACCGTGCTTTTTATAAAGCAGAAGGTTGATTCGGCAAAATGGTTTATAGATGCTGTCAAGCAACGACAGAATACGCTCTATAAAACTATGCAGGCAATTATAGAACTGCAATACGATTTTTTTCTGACGGGTAACGAGGGTGCGCTCAAACCTATGATTTTGAAAGATGTTGCCGTAAAAACGGGATTCGACATTTCTACTATTTCACGCGTAAGCAATAGCAAATATGTTCAAACAGCAAGTGGAATTTATCCGTTGAAATTTTTCTTTTCTGAAGCCATGCAGACCGATTCGGGAGAAGATGTTTCTTCTCGCGAAATCAAAATTATTTTAAAAGAAAGCATCGATGGTGAAGATCCTTCAAAACCATTGACGGACGATCAACTTACAAGCATTCTCAATGAGAAGGGATACAAGATTGCTCGTCGTACGGTTGCAAAATATCGAGAGCAATTAAATATTCCGGTAGCCAGATTAAGAAAAAAATTTTAACTTTGGGTATTGTAAACAAAAAAACAGTGCAAATGAAAACAATGGCTCATATTTTTTCGACAGTTTTTCAGCCTTTGCTAATGCCTATTTATGGAATAGCGCTCTTGTTTGTATATACGCATTTTCGATATACTTACAGCCAAAGTTTTTGGCAGATTATGTTCCCTGTTTTTTTGTTCTCTTTCGCCCTTCCCAGTATATCTATATTTGTGATGTACAAACTAAAGTTAGTCTCGGATTTGTCCCTCAGTATCCGGCGCGAGCGTTTTATACCCTATGTGTTGGCTTTACTGTCATATACTTTCATGATTTTTCATTACTATCGCATTGGAATGCCTTCCTGGTTTTTGATGTTGACTGTTGCGCCTGTCATTGTGATGATTTTTGCCATCATCATCACCATTTGGTGGAAGATAAGCGCACACATGTTCGGCGTCGGAAGTCTTGTGGGTGGAGTGATGGGAGTAAGCTATTTCGTCGAACACACCAATTCTTCTTTTCTGATTATGATCCTTTTCATTTTATCCGGTTTTGTTGGAACTTCGCGTTTAATCCTCAGACGGCATACTCCCGGACAAGTATATGCGGGTTTTTTGCTGGGATTTGGTGTTACTTTCGCCTGCATCGGCATAGATGCATGACAAATGATTTGATTGAAATAAATTTCAAACACTAATTTTGAAATAAAGAGATAACGTATTAATTTTACTTCTTTAAATAACTCCTTAAAACAGAAGAATTATGAATTTCCCCGAAAATGTAAAGTACTCTAATGATCACGAATGGATCAGAATAGAAGGTGATACGGCCTTTGTAGGCATCAGCGATTACGCTCAAAGCGAATTGGGCGAAATTGTTTATGTTGATGTGGCTACAGTTGGAGAAACACTCGAAGCAGGCGAAGTTTTTGGTAGTATAGAGGCAGTGAAAACTGTTTCGGATCTGATGATGCCGGTGTCGGGAAAAATATTGGAACTCAATGCCGATTTAGATGCAACGCCCGAGCTTGTCAATTCCGATCCTTATGGTAAGGGTTGGATTGTGAAAATAGAAATTACACGACCTGATGAAATCGACAGCTTGCTTTCGGCCGATCAATACAAGCAACTTTTAGGAAAATAATTCATTGCAAATCAATCAGGGGAGATCGAAATTCGGTCTCCTTTTTAATTCCGAGATAAATTATGAAACCCATTGTCAGCATTATTATGGGAAGTACATCCGATCTTCCCGTGATGGAAAAAGCAGCCAAATTTTTCGATGAAATGGAAATTCCCTTCGAAATAAATGCTCTTTCAGCTCATCGTACACCCGAAATGGTCGAAGAATTTGCAAAAAATGCACATTTGCGGGGGATCAAAGTGATTATTGCAGCCGCAGGGATGGCTGCTCATCTCCCGGGCGTTATAGCATCGATGACCCCGCTTCCCGTAATCGGAGTACCGATAAATTCTACACTCGAAGGGATAGATGCCTTGCTCGCCATCGTGCAAATGCCTCCCGGAATACCGGTGGCAACTGTCGGTGTCAATGGAGCTCTCAATGCCGCAATCCTTTCTCTACAGATGATTTCTACCGGCGATGAAGAAGTGCAGCAAAAACTCATCAACTATAAAAAAGATTTGAAAAACAAGATTGTTAAAGCAAATGAAGAGCTTGCCGGGATTCGCTACAAATATAAGACCAACTAAATGCTCTCTTTTTTGTTGTGCGAATGAGTATTTTTTCTTTAAATTTCTCAAAGAGGTGGGCAGTTAGTCCCGATCTTTTTGGGGAATAATTTGTTTTCGGTTTGTCATAATGATTGCGCTTACTCAAAACAATTATTACAAACGTTGATATATAACGATATTCCATCTTCGTTTGTAACGCTTTTTTGAGCGCATTGGCATATATCTCAATGTTTCATTAGTGATACTAATACTGTGTTTATTTGTTGGCTGGAATCATTTTCTTCGCCGAATTTCTTTATCTTTGAAAGGATAAAATCTGACCCAATCGATCTCCATTTCTACCGGCAGATTATGAGAATGAATATTACCTACCCACGGACCCCCTAATTGCATGTCGATTAACAAGTAGTATTGATGTTTGTCAAATGGGTATTGACCGTCCTTGTCGGTATCGATTCGTGGATAAGAAAATGTTTGTTGATGATTTATGAAAAAGACTAGGCTGTCAGGGTGTACTTCAACTGCATAAGTGTTGAAATCTTCAGAATCAATGACTGCTGTGGTGCCTTGTTTTGGATTTTCACGCTCATCGAGAACGTATGTATAATGGCTATGAACAGTTTGATATGCAATAGAGTCGAAATTCAAATGTTCCATTATATCGATTTCGCCGTCATCCGGCCATTTTCCGCCTTGAGGAAGCAACCAGATTGCAGGCCAGGCACCTTGCGCTCCATTTAGTTTAGCTCGAATTTCCCATCTTCCAAATCCGAAATATCGTTTGTCTTTGCTGTAGATGCCGCCGGTTAAATAATGTGCCGTATCGACCTCCGAATTTGTATTTTCAATACCTCGCAGAATCAATTTTCCTTCACGTATTTCATAACAACGCTCATCATTAGTCATATACTTGTTCCATTCGGATTTTCCGCGAGGGATTTTTGTCCAGGAAGTTTCATCGAAGGTTTTTGACTGATCGAAATTATCTTCCCATGTCAGTGGATATTTGTTATCGAGGAAACGGGTATTGCACCCACTTGACAAACAGATTGCAAGTACCAAAAATATAAAAGGTTTTATGAAACTCATCCCGGATTGATAATTAAGCTCGTACGATAGATATCAAGCATAAGAGCAATTGTCGCAAGGTTTCGCGAGGAAATTATCATTATCGTCGAACCAGACTTGTTTAGAACTAAAAAAGCTTCAAGAAGCCATTATGTAACCCCTTGAAGCTTTGCGGTATGGACGGGACTCGAACCCGCGACCCCCTGCGTGACAGGCAGGTATTCTAACCAGCTGAACTACCACACCATTGGCTATCATTCCCGGATAGCGAGCGCAAAGGTAAGGAAATTTTTGTATAGACAAAAATTTTATCTATATTTTTTTCTGTAAAAAATTATTTGCTTCCGCCATTTGGAAAGCATTTGGTTCTTTATTTAGTCGGAGTTATTTTGTGAAGAAGGCATCAGCCATTCATCGAACCATCTTTTGAATTCACGTTGAAACAAAATTCCGTTTTGAGGTTTCGAAATCCAATGATTTTCGTCAGGAAAAATCAACATTCGTGAAGGGATATTGCGCATTTGTGCCGCATTGAATGCCATCATACCTTGCGAAGCAAGTATGCGATAATCGAGCTCGCCATGACTGATCATAATTGGGGTATCCCATTTATCAACGAAACGATGAGGAGAATTTGCATACGTACGCTGCGCTATCGCATTCGATTTATCCCAATAAGGGCCACCCATGTCCCAATTGGCAAACCACATCTCTTCGGTTTCGAGATATTGGGCTTCGAGATTGAAAATGCCGGCATGGGCCCAAAATGCTTTAAATCGTTTGTTATGATGTCCGGCAAGCCAATAGACAGAAAAGCCCCCATAACTTGCTCCGGTACATCCCAGATGATTTTTGTCCACATAAGGTTCTTTGGCAAGCGCATCGATGGCAGAAAAATAATCTTTCATATTCTGGCCTCCATAATCGCCACTTATTTGTTCGAGCCATTCCTGGCCAAAACCGGGTAATCCTCTTCGATTGGGGGCTACTACAATATATCCGTCAGCAGCCATCATCTGCATGTTCCATCGATACGACCAGAACTGACTGACCGTGCTCTGAGGTCCGCCCTGACAGTATAATAAAGCCGGATAGACCTTAGTTGAATCAAAATCGGGTGGAAAAATTACCCAGGTAAGCATTTTTTTTCCATCAGTAGTCGGAATCCAACGTTCTTCCACACGCCCCATCTTGAGTTGATCGAGAATATCTTTATTTTCGAACGACAATTCTGTAGCTTTGCCCGAAATAATATCCACGGAATAAATCTCGTCGGGTTTGGACATCGATTGCCGTTTGGCAATCAATTTGCCTTGTCCGCCCAATGCTACGGAAAGATAGTCGTGCTGCCCCTGTGTGATGGGCTTCACCTCTTTCGTTAAAAAGTCGGCAACAAAAATTTGTGTTTTGGCTTCGACACAAGCTATCAGATAAATATGCCGGCTATCATCAGCCCATTGAATAACATCGGTGTTATAGTCGAAATTTTCGGTAACATATGTTTTCTGCTTTGTCGCCAAATCCATTACCATCAACCGATTTTTATCGGCTTCATAGCCATCACGTTCCATGCTTTGCCAAGCAAGATATTTCCCATCGGGTGAAAATCGCGGATTTGTGTCGTAACCCATCATCCCTTGAGTCATATTGGTAGTTTGGCCTGTCGTTAAATCGTAAAAATAGATATCGGAATTAGTAGAAATGGCGTATTCCTTACCCGTTTTTTTTCGACAAGTATAAGCGATAATTTTTCCGTCGGGACTCCAGGCAAGTTGCTCAATGCCTCCCCAGGGAAGCATGGGCGATTCGTAAGGTTCGCCTTCGAGCAAATCTTTTATATTCTGTAATTTTCCGTTTACAACATCCGCAACAAAGGGATGAGGAACTTCAGTAACCCACTGATCCCAATGTTTATACATCAAATCGTCTATAATGCGGCCCGATGCTTCAGGCAGATCGGGATAACGAGCAGATACGGGTTGTTTAATCGTCACATTTTTCACAAATAAAACTTTCTTTTCGTCAGGCGAAAACAAAAAACCATCAATTCCTTTTTCATCTTCGGAAAGTTTGGCAAGATCGCCTCCGTCAAGATTCATCGTCCAAATTTGTGAAGTACCTCCTTCGTTACTCAAGAAAGCTATTTTTTTGCCTCCATCGAGCCAGCAGGGATTGCTTTCACGCGAATTTGTGTGCGTAATTTGTTTTTTATCGGATCCATCAGCATTCATCACAAAAAGTTCGGGATTGGTTTTATTTTGCTGAATACTAACATAAGTTCCCTGATATAAAATCTTCGAACGATCAGGTGAAACCTGCACATCCCCAATTCTGCCGAAACTGTAAAGTACTTCAGGCGTCATTAAACCATTTTCGATTTTTGGAACAGATTTTCCTATTATTTCGGATTTTCCGTTCTTGTCTTTCTCTGATTGTTGTGTACATGAGAGCAATGCTCCTCCTGTGATTATTCCTGCCATGAGAATTGTTTTTACTTTCATAAAAATATAGATTTTGGTTTGTTTGAATGTCTAAAATTATTGTGCTGAAGCAATTTTGCCGTCAATCAGATGAATGGTTCGATCGGTAATCGATGCCAATTGTTCATCGTGCGTAACAATGACAAATGTTTGATCCAGTTTATCGCGAAGTTCAAAAAAGAGAGCATGAAGTTCGGCTTTATTATCACTGTCAAGACTTCCCGAAGGCTCATCGGCAAAAACCACACGCGGACGATTAATTAACGCCCGAGCGACGGCTACGCGTTGTTTTTCGCCCCCTGAAAGCTGTGCGGGTTTATGCTCCATTCTATCAGTCAAACGCATGAGTGACAGCAACTCTTTAGCATTTTTTTCGGCTTCCGATCTTTTGGCGTTTCCTATCAACGCGGGAATCATGACATTTTCGAGTGCTGTGAATTCAGGCAGCAATTGATGAAATTGAAATACAAATCCGATATTCTGATTGCGAAAATCTGACAATTTTTTTTCGCTCAACCGGTTCAAATCAATTTCATCGATCCAAATTTTTCCTGAATCAGCTTTTTCCAAAGTACCCATGATCATGAGTAGAGTTGTTTTTCCGGCCCCACTCGGACCTACTACCGATATAATTTCACCTTTTCTAACTTCCAAATTGATTCCCTTGAGCACTTGCAATGCTCCAAAACTTTTATAAATCTGTTCAACTCTTATTATTTTTTGCATGATTGCCGTTCAATGAGTAAAATGAGTGTTATAAAACAACACGAAGATAATGAAAAAACTGCTCTTATGACGTGTCTGAAAAAATTTTCTTTTTCAGAATATTTAGTGAATATTAACCGATACATTCTTGCAATTTCTGTTTTTGATATCGTATATTTGCCGGAAATAAATTATTTAAAACGAAACTAAATTATAATGATTATGAAAAAAATGATTTTATCGGCTACTCTGTTTTTTGCTCTTTCTTCATTAGCAGGAGTTATAGCTCAAGATAACAAAACAACTCAGAAGAATGATAAAGCAAAAACAGAGTGTTGTCAAAAGACCGATGGTGAAGGAAAGTCCTGCTGTGACAAGAAGAGTGAAGAGAAAAGCAAAGAATGTTGTTCAAAAAAAACTTCAGATAATAAGGAGCAGAAAACCGCTACAAACACTCCTAAAAAATAAACTTTTTCATCAATTTTATAGAGGTTGTTTACATCAAAGCAAAGTTATGTAAGCAGCCTTTTTTTTTATTAAAACGGATTATTATGACTGACTTATCGGGTTTTCGAAAAGAATATATTGGGAATGTGCTTTTAGAAAGCCAAATGCAAAGCAATCCGATGCTTCAGTTCGAACAATGGATGGAGGATGCAATCCGATTCGGAATGCCCGAACCCAATGTCATGATCCTTGCCACATCCACTCCCGAAGGAAAGCCATCAGCCCGATGCGTACTTTTGAAAGAATCGAACGAACGAGGTTTTGTGTTTTTCACTAACTATCGGAGTCGTAAAGGAATGGAACTGAATGCCAACCCTTTTGCTGCACTGGTTTTCGACTGGCACGAAATGGAACGTCAAATTCGCATCGAAGGACACGTCGAAAAACTCTCTGACGAAGAATCAGACCTATATTTTCATTCTCGCCCTGTTAGCAGTCAAATCGGTACATGGGCTTCACCTCAAAGCCAAATAATCGAAGACAGGGAGACATTGGATAATTCATTTCGCCAATACGAAAAAAAATTAATCGATTACCGGCCAATTCCTCGTCCCTCACATTGGGGCGGATTTATAGTCATTCCCCATCTGATTGAATTTTGGCAAGGTCGGCCCAATCGATTACATGATCGCATCGTTTATCTCAGAAATAACGAAAACTGGCAAATAAATCGTCTTGCGCCTTAAAAAGCAACTGCCACCAAATTTTCAGAACCACTTCTTCCGTTTGAAATAAATAAGCATGAAAATGGCAATGACTATCATTATTCCCCATAAAACAAAATAGCCGTATTTTGTATGCAATTCGGGCATATTGTCGAAATTCATTCCGTAAACGCCGGCCAAAAAGGTGATCGGAATGAAAACAACCGAAAAAATTGTAAGTACCGCCATAATATCATTCAGTTTGGTACTCATGGCCGAATGGTAGGTATCGAGTTCATCGTAAAGCACTTCGCGGTAATAATCGAGCATCTCGGCAACCTGATTGATATTTTCCTGCAATTCACGATAATGTGTTCGATTTTCGTCCTGAATGTAATCGGTATCCAATTTCACCAAATTCATCACCATCTCTTTGGCCGGCCTGATATCCCGCCGCAAATTGTTAAGCTCCCGCTTAAAAATATTCAGAATACTCAGCACGTCCTTACCCGTAGCATTCAATACTAGCCGTTCTTCGAGTGTCTCTACCTTCTCGCCGTAAACGCCCAAAATATAATTATAATGATCGATGACGACATCGAGCAGTGCAAAAGCCAAATAGTCCGATCCGCCGGTTCGAATTTTGGTTTTATGTTTTCTGATGCGTTCACGAACCGGATCAAATAAATCGCCTGCCTCCTCCTGAAACGAAATAAGCAATCGATTCATTACCAAAAGACATAAATTGTCCACTTTTACGATATTCGACTTTTCGTCGTATTCCAACATTTTTATCGAAGCAAAAATTCCGTTGTCAAAATCTTTAATTTGAGGTCTTAGCGAAGGATCCATCACGTCGGACATAATGTTGGCCGGAATATTGAATAGGGCGGAGATTTCGCGCATGACAGCTTCATTGTGCAACCCATCAACATTTAGCCATGTTGTAGAATCGGAATCGACAAATTCTTTCAATTGCTCTGTCGATTCGATATTCAACTCGCGAACTTCATCGAGTTTTATGTCGAAAACCGTCATGCGTATTTTCTCACCTCGCTTTTCGCCCCGATATTTCAATTCATAAGGCGAAAGTCCGATATATTCTTTTCGTTTGGAATGTGAGTTGGACATATTTTGGGAATTAATAAATGCAAAGATAAGTGATTGCGATTATTGTGAAGCCGAAAGTCCATAAAAAAACCGTCTCGAATGGGAGACGGTTCCTTTTAACGGTTCCTTTTATAGAAATAAATGAAAAAATCATCATTCGTTCTCATCCAAAAGGATATGCATAATTTCGCAGGCCGATTTGGTAACAGGACTACCGGGCCCAAAGATGGCTGCTACTCCGGCTTTATAGAGAAAGTCGTAATCCTGAGGTGGAATTACGCCTCCGGCAATAACAATGATGTCGGGACGACCAAGTTTTTTCAGTTCTTCGATCACTTGCGGAATCAAGGTTTTGTGACCAGCGGCAAGCGAAGAAACGCCCAATACATGCACATCGTTTTCAACGGCTTGACGAGCAGCTTCTGCAGGAGTTTGAAATAAAGGTCCCATATCTACATCAAATCCACAATCGGCATAACCGGTTGCAACTACTTTAGCACCACGATCATGACCGTCCTGCCCCATTTTTGCAATCATAATTCGAGGTCTGCGGCCTTCTTTTTTCGCAAATTTGTCGGTGAGAGCACGTGCTTCTTCGAGCAGTGCGTCTGATTTCGATTCTGATGAATACACTCCTGAAATTGTTCTAATTACGGCATTGTATCTGCCAACTACTTTTTCGCAAGCATCCGATATTTCGCCCAATGTAGCGCGAACGCGTGCCGCTTCTATCGAAAGTTCGAGAAGATTTCCTTCACCCGTTTCGACACATTTGGTGATGGCATCGAGTGCTTTTTTCACGGCATCGTTGTCACGTGAAGCTCTAAGAGCTTTCAAACGTTCAATTTGCTGTTTGCGTACTTCGGTGTTATCCACTTCCAAAATGTCGATAGGCTCTTCGTGATCGAGACGGTAGCGATTGACGCCGATAATAACTTGTGCTCCCGAATCGATACGAGCCTGAGTGCGAGCTGCAGCTTCTTCGATGCGCATTTTCGGAATTCCGGTCTCGATGGCTTTAGCCATACCGCCAAGCTTTTCGATTTCCTGAATCAAATCCCAAGCCTTGTGTGCCAGTTCGTGGGTAAGCGTTTCTACGTAGTACGAACCTGCCCATGGATCGATTTCTTTGGTGATGTAGGTTTCTTCCTGAATGTAAATCTGGGTGTTGCGGGCAATACGCGCCGAAAAATCGGTCGGCAATGCTATTGCTTCGTCAAGAGCATTGGTGTGCAGCGATTGGGTGTGTCCCAGAGCGGCAGCCATAGCCTCGATACAGGTACGTCCGACGTTGTTGTAAGGATCCTGCTCGGTGAGCGACCATCCCGATGTTTGGCTGTGAGTGCGCAAAGCCATTGATTTTGGATTTTTGGCACCAAAACTTTTTACAATTTTTGCCCACAACAAGCGAGCTGCCCTCATTTTGGCTATTTCCATGAAATGATTCATGCCGATTGCCCAGAAAAACGACAGACGGGGAGCAAATGCATCGATATCGATGCCGGCATTGATGCCTGCACGCAGATATTCGATGCCGTCGGCCAATGTATAGGCCAATTCGATATCGGCCGTAGCACCTGCTTCCTGCATGTGATATCCCGAAATGGAAATGGAATTGAATTTCGGCATCTTTTGTGACGTAAATTCAAAGATATCGGCGATAATTCTCATCGAAAAATCGGGCGGATAAATATAGGTATTGCGCACCATAAACTCCTTGAGAATATCGTTCTGAATGGTTCCGGCCATTTCGTCGAGTTGAGCACCCTGTTCCTGAGCTGCAACGATATAAAAGGCAAGAATTGGAAGAACAGCTCCGTTCATCGTCATCGATACAGACATTTTGTTGAGAGGGATTCCATCGAAAAGCACTTTCATATCTTCGACCGAACAAATGGATACGCCGGCTTTGCCTACATCGCCTACCACGCGTTCATTGTCCGCATCGTAACCACGATGTGTAGGGAGGTCGAAGGCAACGGACAATCCTTTTTGTCCCGAAGCCAAATTACGACGGTAAAAGGCGTTCGATTCTTCAGCAGTCGAAAATCCGGCATACTGACGAATCGTCCACGGGCGCATAACGTACATCGTAGAATACGGCCCACGTAAAAACGGAGGAATGCCTGCAGCATAGTTGAGGTGCTCCATGCCTTCCAAATCTTCTTTTGTATATACAGGTTTCACCGGAATTTGTTCCGGAGTCAGCCAATCGGCTTTGATCTCATTTTTCTCGGCCCATTCGGCAGCATTCGTTGTCTCAAAGCCGGCCGATTTAATGTCGATGTTGTTGAAATTAGGTTTCATAAATTTTATTTTATCTTCCTCAAAAGAGGAGTTTGATGTTATTTCAAAAATTGTAATTCTGCCCTTTCGCGAGATTAACTCACAATATCGGGAACAGCACGAATACCGAAACGTCCCACAAAGCATGCGAAACGATCAGCGTTACCAGATTTTTATTGTATTTATAAAGTAAACCCCAAAAAATTCCGCATACCAGCGCCGACATGATGAGCATGAAATTGAACGACCAGATATGCACCAACGTGTATATCAAAGCTGTAGCTATCATAGCGGTCCATCCTCCATATTTTGGTTCGAGCGATCGCTGAATGTATCCACGCCAAAAAATTTCTTCGGCAGGACCTACAAGCAGAATGAGCAGTAACCCGAGATAAAGTTCGTTTTCGCCTTCTTTCATTTGATAGATGTTTGCTACCTGACCGGCAGCAAAATCGAACATCAATTTCGAAAGAATATCTCCGATGTAAAAAATGCCATATAATACAACGGCCGAACCTACACCAATGAGAATATCCTTAACAGAAAAAGAAAACTGCCGCTTGAAATTTTCGCCCCAAAAGTAGCTCATCGAAATGAGGACTAAAGCCGAAAACCCCATCGTGATCCAAAAATTGACATGATCTTTCGTCCATGGCGAAAACATGACGAACCACAAAAGAGCAGCAGTAAATGCGGCAAAAATAACTTTTTTCATAATACGGGTGCAATAAAGTTGGCAATGGACAATAATAAACTAAATATCAGCACAAGTTGCGCCGAATTGGCATCCAAATCTTTAATCAGTTCGGGCTTTTCGACCTCTGCCGTCAACATTAGCTTTATATTCTTCATTTCGATTGGGGCTGAAAGAAAAACGATAAGGGTAAGAGGATGAAGCATACCAAGAACGACCATTACAATAATGCCTAAATATGCTCCGACAGCCAATACAAGATATTGAATTTTGGATTTTTTTATTCCCATTACCATAGCGCGAGTCTTGATGTTGGCTTTACCGTCATCACGAATGTCGCGCATATTGTTTGAATGAAGAATGTTTACCACTAAAAAGGCAACCGGAATATTAAGGAGCACGGTGTTCCACATCAATTGATCGGTCATCACAAATGCCGTTCCTAACCCGATTAACGGGCCATAAACGATAAAAATGACGAAATCGCCTAATGCGGCAAACTTCAATTTATAATAGAAATAAGTGGCTAACGCGCCGATAAATCCAATCCAAAGCAGTTCTACACCCGTTTTGGCAAAGAGAAACAATCCAAGTGCTATCCCAATAAAAAGCAATATGATTCCGAAGCGAAGTATGGTTTCGGGACGAAAAATTTCATCAACCAACATACGGCTCGATCCGAAAGATTCCTTACGATCGACCCCATGCCGATAATCAAAATAATCGCTTATCAGATTGCCACTTGCCTGAAAAATTGCCGCTCCCAAAAATGCGAGTACTCCATATATCCAATTTATATTTACCATCAATTCGTTCCGCACGAAAAAAAGGTAAGAAATGGTAATTAAGGCGGGCATTGTGGAAGCGGGAAACGACCACGGGCGTGTTGCAACTATCCAATCCTGTATGTTTTTCTTTCCGCTCATGCTTTTTATTTTATCCCTAACAAAGTATTAAACATTCTCAATGTTTCGAGTACATTACTGCGAACATTGATGAAATACTCAATACCCTTTGCTTTGAGTTCTTCCATGCATTCGGGAGCTCCGGCCACAACAAAAATTTCCTTTCCGCCTTTGATCAATTCAAAAGCTTCAGGAGCCAGAGCGGCATATTCATCGTCGCTCGAACAAAGAACAACGATATCGGCATTTTTTTCGCGTGCGGCATTAATTCCATCTTGCACTGTGTTAAATCCAAGATTGTCGATAATCTCATAACCGGCACAGCCGAAGAAATTGCTCGAAAATTGTGAGCGTGCCGAGCGCATAGCCAAATTGCCAATGGTAAGCATGAATACTTTCGGGCGTTTGCCGGAGCGTTCGGTTGCCAATCGCAACGTGTCAAAGGGATCGGACAAACGAGTCATGTTAAGTTTCTTAAGCTGAGTATTCTCGCCATTGCTACACCCACATGAATGATCGTCCGACTTCTGCATTTTTTCAGCCATCGATTCCGAAAAATTAGGATATTGATTTGTTCCAAGCAAAATTTCCTTTCGATTGGCCAAAGCTTTTGCACGAGCCTGCGCAGACGCATCAATGGCATCCTGTACCTTGCCCAATTTCAGTGCCTGATAAAAGCCGGTTTCTTCGGTTTCGAGAAAGAGCTTCCACGCTTGTTGGGCAAGTGAAAATGTCAGATTTTCTATGTAATACGAACCGGCAGACGGATCGGTGATTTTATCGAAATGCGATTCCTCTTTAAGCAACAATTGCTGATTTACGGCAATTCGTTCACCAAATTCGGTAGGTGTTTCAAATGCTTCGTCAAACGGACGAACCGTGAGCGAATCTACAGCGCCAATGGTTGCCGACATCGATTCGGTTTGTGTGCGAAGCATATTAACATAAGGATCGTATATCGTTTGATTAAATTTCGAAGTAATAGCGTGTATATTCATTTTAGCAGCACATCGGCAAGTGCCGTCGGATGCCTTGTTATCGCAATCGTTGGGACATACCGGCTTGTAAGCATTTACGATTTCGGCCCACAACCAACGTGCAGCACGAAATTTGGCAATTTCCATAAAATAATTGGAACCAACCCCAAATTCAAATTTAATTTTTTTGGCTGTTAAAGTCGGGTTCAATCCTTTCTCTACAAGAGCACTTAATACCTGATTTCCATAAGACAAGGCATAACCCAATTCCTGATAACTATACGCACCCGCATCGTTGAACATGTTTCCGGTAATCGAGATTGCTTTGAATCGAGGCAGTGGAGCAGCGATTTGCACCATTTCGGCAGCCTGTTCCACCCAATCGGGAAAGTCCTGACCTTTTTTCAGAATTTTTCTGAAAGGATCAAACTCGATTGATCCAAAACATTTCATTACATCTACATTGCGGGAAAGAATGTAATTTACAACTACTTTTGCCAGTTCAACCGTTCGACTGATGCACGTTTTGAAGTTCAATTCTACTTTGTCAGGCTCAATTCCATCAAGAAGTGTTGCAATGTTTTCGATCGAAATCGCATTTTTAGGAATGTGAAATCCAAGCGAAGTGACGCCTCTTTCAAGCAGCTTTAATGCCTTTTGATTGGCTTCGAGAAAGTCTTTTACGTCAATTTCGTGACGAACATACCAGATGTTGTTTTTACGCGTGCTTCGCACATAGGGGAATTGGCCCGGTAGATTGTCGAGCCATGAAAAACCTTTGATGTTTTCTTCCCGATAAAAGGGATTTACATCAAAACCTTCGTTGGTTCTCCATACCAATTTCTTCTGAAAATCGGCGCCTTTGAGGTCGGCAGTGATTTTTTCCATCCACTCCTGCGTGGAAACGGGAGGAAATTCGGTAAAGAGTTTTTCTCTCTGATTACTCATAATTACTTGTTATTTATTATATTGGGTTTCTATAATAGCTTTTTATCCGCTTCCTGAACGATTTCTTAAGAAAGTGAGTGAAATCATTCTATTTCAGCACTCAATGAAAGCGCAAAATTACGACAAAATGTTTAGTTAAAAAAACGTTTCGAGAGTTTATTCCGGCCAAAATGAGATTCGAAAATGTGGAACTTTGACAAATCGATTTTCTCATTAAAAAAATCTTATTAGCGAGAAACACATACAAAAAAATAAGATGAATTTTAATCGGTTTTTAAATCTAATGAATTGAGCTCGATGAGAAGTTCTGCTATTCGTTCTATGACGGCTTTTGCATAGCGTCCTCCCTTTTCGGCAGTTGATTTTTTAGGATTTCCGATTCCTGTATCCCGGGTTGTGTAACTCCAGTTTCGGGGTGCCCATCCGGTTTTTTTGTTTAGCTCATTAACCGGCCAAAGACGGGCATTGCCTTCACCTGCATTTTCGAGTTTCACCCATTCGGGATGATAATAAAGCATGACAGAAGTTTCTTGTTCGCCGGCATGTTCGTCGGGAAATTCTTCGAAATAATCGGTTGTTGGGATGAAATCGTACCAATTCACGACAACGATAAAAAAATCGGGATAGACTTTTGCCAAGTCGCGAACTATAGATTTGAAGCTGTTGCCCCCATGCCCGTTCACGATAACCATTTTGCGAAGACCTTGCACATAAAGCGAATCTATGATATCCGAAAGAATTGCTTTTTGGGTTTCTGTATTGGTATGTATGCAAAACGGCAAATTCCATTGGCCGGGATTTTGCGAGCCGAAATATACCGGAGGCATTACCATATTTTTCGTTCCTGATTTTTCGAAGGCGAGATTTGCACTGTCGACGGCTATTTCGTACGAGAGGATGCAGTCTGTAAGATAGGGTAGGTGAAAATTGTGTGGTTCTATGGCTCCCCAGGGGAGAATTGCTGCATCATATCGATGCGATTTGATTTCGCCCCAATTGCTGTGAGCTACGTCAAGAAAGCTGAGATTCGAATCTCGTTTCATAATTTTTCAATTTTATTTATGAGGTCGTTCGGGAATAAAGTCGGTCGACAACAGTCCGTTTGAAATGCAGTAAAACGTAAGCCCCGAAACGGTTTTTATTCCCGTTTTGGCAATGATGTTTTTGCGGTGCGTCAACACCGTATTAAGACTTATATTGAGCCGGTCGGCTATCTCTTTATTCAAATAACCGGTAGCTATAAGTTTCAAAACTTCTTCTTCGCGTGGAGTAAGTTTGATTTTCTTTTCCTCCAAATTTTCTTTCTGAGAGTTTGCCGAATGCTTCAAAACATCCAATTCTTTTTCGTTAAGTTCTTTTAGTTTAGGATCGAGAATTTTTGTTTTCAATCGATTATGAATGAATAAATCTTTCTGCAAACTGTTGATCGAAAAAATCACGGCATAACATAAGTTCTGATTGCAAGACCCGGAAACAAGCCTGATAAGAATATTTTTCAAATCGTTCAACAATTCATGCGGATAATCCACTGTCCGACTCATTTCTTGCTGAAGAAGCAAAGTAAGTTCCGTTTTGAATTGCAAGAATATCTCATGCAACAATTGCAATTCTTTATGATCAGTTCCGCCACTAACGGCAATAAGGGCATTTAGATGTTTCTCGATATTGGGGACAGAATCTCGAATGTAAGATTCGGCGGTATGTTTGAAGTATTCGATTACCGGATGAATCGCGAATGACGAAAGTTTTTTTTCCGGGAAATAGTTTTCGTCGATATACACATTAAATAATGTAACAATAAAATCAGCGTTCAATTGGTTTGCCTCGCAAAGCTCCTGAATCGTTTTGTCGCCTACACCCAAATGAATTCCAAATCGTTGAGCTACGGGAATCAATTCGATATGTTCCGATAAAATATCTGCCAGTATTGCATTTTTGGTAAGTGTCGTCATATTTTTATCGCCGCTATTTTCGGCTAAAAAGCTTTTTTCGTTTGTGTTCTTTGCGAAAATGTTTCAGTGTTTCAATCGGATGAACGAACAGCATACGAGGTCCGGAGAAACGCATTACTTCTTTTATGCGTACTTTCATATCTCGTCTGTAGCAGTGAATGGGGCAAGTATTGCAGGTGGGTTTGTTATCGCCGTAAGGACAATGTTCGAGCCTCGATTGTGCATAGTTTTTTAGGTCCTCACATTCATAACATAACGTGTTTTTATTGCCGTGTTTGGAACGACAATATATGTGAATCATGATAGCTACAACTTTTTTTTCCGATTCGTTCATGCCTATTATGACAGAAGTAAATGTAAAAATGGTTTGTTCGAAATTTTCGCGCAACCCAATTTGTGATTATTTTCTTTGCTCCTATAAATGAATATGATAGATGAATAAATAACAACAACCCGTTATCTTTTTATGGATATTCGGGTTGTTGATTAATGTGCAGATATCCACAAATCTATTGCTTACCCGATACGCTAACGTTTGAGTCGATTTTCGAAATAAGCCCTTGTAACACATTACCCGGTCCGAATTCAACGAAATGGGTCGCACCATCGGCAATCATGTTACGAACTGACTGCGTCCATTTGACGGGAGCTGTTAATTGTGCAATCAAATTAGCCTTGATCACGTTAGGATCAGTTTCACCAATCGTAGAAACATTTTGATAGACAGGACATGCGGGTTTCGAAAACGAAGTAGATTCGATAGCTTCGGCCAATTCTTGACGAGCCGGTTCCATCAGTGGCGAATGAAATGCACCTCCCACTTTAAGAGGCAATGCTCGTTTTGCCCCTGCTTGTTTCAACAATTCGCAAGCCTTTTCAATTCCTTCCAATGATCCTGAAATGACGATTTGACCGGGACAATTATAATTGGCCGGTACAACCACTTCATCAACGGATGCACAGATTTCCTCAACCTTTTCATCGGGAAGTGCAAGGATTGCAGCCATTCCCGAAGGTTTTGCTTCGCAGGCTTTCTGCATTGCCAATGCACGTTTGTAAACCAGTTTTAGTCCATCTTCGAAAGATAAAGCACCGGCTACGACTAATGCCGAAAATTCGCCTAATGAATGACCTGCAGTCATGTCGGGTTTGCCGGAATCGTCCGACGTAAGGGCCAAAATAACGGAATGAAGAAAAACGGCCGGTTGGGTTACCTTCGTTTGACGCAGATCTTCTTCTGTTCCGTTGAACATAAGATCTGTAATACGAAATCCTAATATTTCGTTCGCTTTTTCGAACAATTCTTTCGCCTTCGGCGACGATTCATATAGTTCTTTCCCCATACCCACGAATTGGGCGCCTTGGCCGGGAAAAACATAAGCTGTTTTCATTCAAATTTGTTTTAATTGATTTAATCTTACTGACGTGCAAAAGTAATCATTTTTTTATACTTTTGCTGCCAAACTTTCAATAGTTTGTGATCAATATCAACATTTTGAGCCAAATAACAAAAAACAACCATCGATTTAACGGATGGTTGTTTTTCGAGAAATACAAAATATATCCTATCTTACTTCCCATCCAAGCGCGCTTGCCCCTAAAACGGCTGCATCGCTTTCTTTAAGTTCGGAGAAGAGAAGCTTAACTTTGTTTCTGAAAATAGGGAGCAAATTTCTTTCCATGCTCTCGTGAATGGGATCCATGATGAGATCTCCGGCTTTGGATAATCCACCAAAAAGGATAATTGCTTCAGGACTCGAAAACGCGACAAAATCCGCAAAGGCTTCGCCGAGCATTGATCCTGTGTAGTGGAAAATTTCCTTTGCCAGTTCGTCGCCGGCATTGGCGGCTTCGGCAACATCTTTCGATGTGATGTCTTCAACAGGAATATTTCGAAGTAATGTTTTTGCATCCGGTCGGATTTCGAGGTATTCGCGTGCAGTGCGCACAACGCCCGTAGCCGAAGCATAAGCTTCTAAACATCCCGTACGGCCACAACCGCACAAGCGTCCGTTGTTTCGGCGCATGATTACATGGCCGAGTTCTCCTGCAAAACCATCATGACCGTAAACAAGTTGTCCGTTCACGACAATTCCGCTTCCAACTCCCGTCCCAAGCGTAATAACAATGAAATCTTTCATTCCGCGTGCTGCACCATAAGTCATTTCGCCAATTGCAGCTGCGTTGGCATCATTTGTTAATGCTACGGGTATGCCTGTACGATCCTCCAACATTTGTGCGAAAGGTATCACTCCTTTCCAGGGGAGGTTTGGCGCAAATTCGATACTTCCGGTAAAATAATTACCGTTTGGTGTGCCTGCTCCGATTCCCTTAATTTGATCTTTGGTAGTTGTTTCAGAAATCAAATCATTGATAAGCTCGGTCAGTTCGTCCAAATAATCTTCAACATTGACGTGTTTTGCGGTTTTGATGCTGCCGCCTTTTAATATTTGTCCTCGCTTGTCTACGATGCCTACTACGGTGTTTGTGCCGCCTACATCGATACCTACTACATAGGGTTTATCCATGATCATTTTTTTATTAGAAAGTTATTCAATGAAATTAGTGTTCGCAAATATACTCTTTTTATAAGAAATTATTTGATAAAAACGAAATATTTCGCCAATGGTGAATTTATTTGTTGTTGTTTTGCCAAAAAAATCAGACGCGATATGATATAACGGTAAATTCGCCATCAAGAGTTTTTTCGACCAAAACTGTCGTTGAAAAATGAAATTACTAAAGTTTCGCACTTCAGAAAGGGCTGAAAATAAAGGAGAAAAAAGAGATAAAAAAAGAAAAAAAGCAGCATATTTTGTCTAATATATCATTAAAAATGAGTATATTAGCTGCATAATTA
>Ga0208461_1000542_pt1 | contig 36344 bp, 34 predicted proteins | sample AD_JPNTR4_MetaG_FD_184448 | JGI IMG/M metagenome (GOLD analysis project Ga0208461, IMG submission 184448) | Active sludge microbial communities of municipal wastewater-treating anaerobic digesters from Japan - AD_JPNTR4_MetaG (SPAdes) (version 2) | ecosystem: Engineered > Bioreactor > Anaerobic...
ACGTACAAACATGCGTAAATCTAACACTTTCCCCTCTTGCGTCACACAAATAGGTGACGCAAAAAACACAAATATCTCATTATATAATTGTTACAAAAATAACCTCTAAAATGTGTCGAAGTCAGGAGATCAATGTATTTTTAATTTGCTGGAAAGAAAATCAAGAGAAACTACCTACCCAATCAATGAAAGATGAATGTCAGACCCTACTCATTGAATCTTGTCTTTAGAAGAGATTCAGCGGTTGCTTTTGGTTTCATCGATAAGCTTCAACATCTATGCATCAAAAATGATGGCGTATAGATTTGGACAGTTGAAAAAATGAAGGAATCGTTAATCTCTGGGTTTATACTATACCCATGAGGATAGAATATATCTCACGACAGATCCAAGAATCGAGTGCTGCGTATTTCAATTGTGCTTCGGTAAGGATTGAATTTTCCCAGTTGCTTGTTTGCTGACTTTTTTTGAGCCTTACTTTTAGGAAAATAGCGGTTAATTTTCTCGCTCCAATATTTTGAAAACCAAGTTGTGGACATAATTGATTGAGGTCGACCATGCCGGCAGGCGAAAATTTCTGGTGGAGTGTAAGTTCGGGAAGATCATTTTCGAGGGCTAAGCCTACTTTTATGATGTTTTCGTCGCTTATAAACGAGCGCAATAAAGGTGGAAACCCCAGTTTATTGAGCCGAAACAGAAAGGTTTTTCGAGCGCCGGCAACTTGCATAAGGGCCGGTTTATGGTTTTCTCCCTTATGAAAATTCGGACGTGTTTCGGTATCGAAACCTACATAACCCCATGAATAGATTTCTTCCAAAGCCTGACTTAGATTTCTTAATCGTTCTATGACTACGATTTCTCCTTGATATTCAGCCACAGGTAAGACCGATATTTCATTTTCTTCTATTTTCATCGGAAGATGAGCCACTCTTTCTTTCATCCTTTCCAGATCCTTCATTGAAAATACTATCAGGCCTCTTTGCATTTCCCTTGGATTAAAAATTGAATATCAAGCGCAGATTGACCAAACGTGGTGTAAGGTAATTAGGTATGGCATATCTTCTGCCATTGACATCGGAAATCCATGAATAGGAAACTGTGTTATTGAATTGCAAAAGATTAAACACTTCGGCGGTAATCCAAATAGATTTGAAATACTGAAGAAATCCTGGTGCATTGGAAGCTTCGCTTTTGAGGAGTTTCGAAAAACCAATATCGACTCTTCTATAGGAAGGAGTGCGGTAAATATGCTGATAACGGGGCGATTTTGGAGCTCCAAAGGGAAGTCCTGTGCCAAAAACCAGATTCAAATGCATCTTGTAGGTGGGATTATTGGGAAGGTAATCCTGAAAAAACAGATTAAAGCTTACTCTTTGATCGGAAGGACGAGGTAAATAACCTGGCTCAATTTTTATACTATCAACGGCTCTGGTATCGGTAGTAAATCCTGGAATAATTTTTTCACCTGCCTGATTATAATATTCCCAATAATAGTCGTCTTCAATATCTTCCATCGTTTTCATCAGAGAAAGGCTTGCCCATGATTCTATTCCCTTTACGAATTCACCATTTACCTTCAAATCGATTCCTGCTGCGTATCCATGCGCATTGTTCTTCGCATAGTAGCGGATTCTTACATTGTCGATGTCGTAGGGAATAAGATGATCGAAATACTTGTAATAAGCTTCGGCAACGAATTTAAAATTTCGACTCCATGCTTTAAAGTTCAAATCGGCACCTGCCACAACCTGAACAGATTTCTGAGCCTTTACATCTGTATGAATGATTCCCTGATAATCGCGCAGTTCCCTATAAAATGGAGGTTGATAAAAATATCCCGTCGAAATTCGAAAGATGATGTCTTTTTTCCAGTTGGGTGTTATGGAAAGCGTGGCTCTTGGGCTAAATAACCATTGATGATTGAGGTCCCAATATTGAGACCTTATTCCTGCAGTAAGTGAAAACTTCGTACTGTCGGAAATGAAGTTCCATGAACGCTGAAAATAAGCAGATAAACGGTTAGAATTCAGTGTATTTTTTGAATAAAGATATTCGTTCATGGGAATTTGGAGGGGAGGTTGAATTTGAGGGTGGGTATAACCTACCGAATCGATGGTAAGTGGGAGGGCAAAGCCTGCCGAATCGATCAAAGTCCATTCGTTGAGTTTATCTTTGATGCTTTCGTGTTGATATTTTACACCCCAGTTCATGTAATTATTATTGGGCAGCAGAAAAGTTCCCTTATGCTCAAATGAGGCTACGGTGGCTTCGAGGCGGTTGCGAGCGTGATTGAGGTAAGTACCTACTCCACGTTCTTCGACCACTTTGCCTGAGCCTCCATTGGTTTGGTCTGTTTCCAAATCACCTATCCAGTATTGTGCTAAAATGTCGTAAGTTTCTGTTTCAACGGTTCTGAATGCCGAGGTAATGAATTTCAGCCGTAAAGGATCGCAGGGTTTCCATGTAGCCGTAATGGCTCCCATGCCATTCACAAACTTGTCGTCTTCCTGACCTTCGAAAAAGACCCTCAAACGATAGGCTTCCTGAATGGTACCAAATGATGTTTCACGATCATGAGGTACTAAGCGGAAAAGATTGATGGAAAAGTTACCCAGTGCCGAAATTTCGAGACGTGGATGGAGGTTATAGTTCACATTAGCTTGTACATCGGTGAAGGAGGGTTTGTAATCTCCTTTGGTTTGCTGAGAAGAAAGAATATACTGGTTGGTTTTTTGACGAATACCCAGCAAATAGTTCAATTTCTTGTTTTTCGAGATGCCTTCTATCTGAAATGAGCCGCCCAGCAGGCTCAAGGAAGCGCTGCCTCCAAACTGTGCAGGTTTTTTATATTGTATGTCGAGCACCGACGACATCTTATCGCCATATTTGGCTTCGAAACCACCCGCCGAAAATAAGATAGAAGATACAAGGTCGGGGTTGAGAAAACTCAATCCTTCCTGCTGCCCCGAACGTATGAGGAAAGGCCTATAAATTTCAACATCATTCACATAAACAAGGTTTTCGTCGTAATTGCCTCCTCTTACCGAGTATTGCGAACTCAATTCATTACTGGAAGTTACGCCCGGCATCGTCTTAATGAGAGCTTCAATTCCGCCGCCAAGGGTAGGAATGGTAGTTGCCGCTTTTGGATCGATGCGGGTAAGGCTTGATGAACGAATTTGATGATCTTCGATAGAAACGGGAGAAAGTAAGGTGTTTTGAATCTCCAACGTGCGACGAATAGTGATTTTTTCACCTTGATGAAGATGGAGAGGAATGCGTTCGGTTTTGAAACCTATGAATGAAACTATCAGATTCACCTCGATTTCGGCCGGAACCCGTAATTGAAAAAAGCCGTTCCTGTCAGTCGAAGTCCCGCCAGGTAATCCTTCTATAGAGATATTTACGAGTTCGAGGGGTTCTCCATGCTGATTCGATATATAGCCCGAAACCTGAGCCATTGGCTTTTTCTGACTGAAAAGTGTATACGAGGTTAAAACAATACTGATAAACAGGATAAATATTCGAAAATCAGCAATAAATAAAGGCTTCGTTTTCAATTTCAGTTTCTGTTGAAAATAGGTTTGCGAGAGGCCAAAATTAAAAGTTTGGCAATTAGTTGCCAAACCTTTCATCTTTAAACGGCTTAGTTGATAAAAAAGTACACATTGGTAAACAAAATAAAAAGTCGCCGAATTTTACAGCGACTTTTTTGCAATTCACTATTTTTCTTGTTTTCTTTATTCAACCACGATGATTCCTTTGCGGCTGGCATCCTTTAAGGCAGCATAAATACCCTTCTTATGAATGGTACGTATCCCAGCAGCCGAAACTTTCAGAGTTATCCACGCATCTTCTTCGGGTACGTAAAATTTTTTCGATTGCAGATTGGGATAAAATTTTCGTTTGGTTTTATGATTGGAGTGGGAAACCTTATTCCCTACAATTACCTGTTTTCCTGTAATTTCACATATTCTAGCCATAATTCGATCTTTAAAAGATTCTACTCTTTAATTGGGAGTGCAAATTTCGGTAAAATTTTCGAATAAAAAAGATTTAGAGCAGAATTTTTTTTAAAGTATGCAAAATCAAGGATAGATGAGCATAAGGCGAATCAAGTTGAGGGCAGACAGGGCAGTACGTTGAATATTCTGCATCCGTTGGTTGCCAAAGTGGAATACTTCCGATTTGCAGGTTTGTGCATCTGCCACGGCTATCCAAACATATCCCACGGGTTTTTGGGGTGTTCCTCCATCGGGGCCAGCAATGCCACTCACAGCGATGCTAAAATCACTTTGCAACAATCGACGCGCATTTATAGCCATGGCTTCCACCACCTGCTGGCTTACTGCTCCATATTCCTTTAAAAGATTTTCGTCAACCTGGAGAATTTCAGCCTTAATTTCATTGGAATAGGCTACTACACCGCCTTTAAAATAATCCGAACTTCCCGGAATGCTGGTGATCAGATGAGAAATATATCCTCCTGTGCAGCTTTCGGCCGTGCATAAGGTTTTCTCTTTTTGTTTCAGAATATCGCCTACAACTTTTTCGAGAGGTTCATCATCGAAACCATAAATATATTCGGGTATAATCTTTTCGAGCTCTTCTACTTTTTGCATCACGGCATTTTGAACAATTTCGGGATGGCTGCCCTTAGCCGATAACCTTAACCTGACAAGCCCAGGCGAAGGTAAATAAGCCAGTTTGATAAAAGAAGGCAGTTCCGTTTCCCATGTATGTATTTTCTCGGCAAGGAAAGCCTCGCCAATTCCTGTAGTCATAATCGTTTTATGGAAGATAAATTGCAGGCCGCTCAACTTTTTCAGTTCCGGAAGTACCGATTGCTGCATAATGGCTTTCATTTCGTAGGGTACACCCGGCAACGAAAACAAATGTTTCCCATCTTTGGTGAACCACATTCCTCGGGCAGTTCCCATTGGATTGGGGAAATTGATGGCATTTTCGGGCAACATGGCTTGCTGTCGGTTGAACTCGTTCACCTCAAGATTACGATCGCTGAAAAATTTCTCCACGTCTTTATAAGCTTCTTCGTCAAACAGCAAATGCGTTTGGAAATAATCACAAAGCACCTGTTTGGTTTTATCGTCGCTTGTGGGGCCCAGCCCCCCCGTCATAACAATTACATCGACTCGCTGGAAACTATCGTCGACGGCTCGAATGATTTCATCTGCCTGGTCGGCTATACTTATCATGCGACAAACGTCTATACCAATCAAATTCAATTCGTTAGCTATCCATGCCGAATTCGTGTCGATGATCTGACCTATCAATATTTCATCGCCTATGGTAATAATTTCTGCTTTCATGGTTCATTATAATTCGATGTGCAAATTTATATCTACAATGCTTTATCATATTGCTGTTTTTCACTAAACAAGTCAATCCTCCCATTCATTTCTGTTGTGTCGGATCTTGGTCATTAAATGGATACATTTTTTCTTTACTTATGCAAATTTTATAGTTTTGCACCTGACTGATTAATTGAATCCTGCCAATCGAGAAAGGAATCGTGTAATACTTTAAGAGGCTGAAAGTTTATGTTTACATTGTTTAAAAAGGAAATCAATGCTTTCTTCAATTCCATCATCGGCTACATTGTTTTAGCCGTCTTTCTGGTGGTGAATGGCTTGTTTTTATGGGTATTTCCGCTCGATTTCAATATTCTTGATTTTGGTTATGCCAATATGGATGGCTTATTCATTTTGACACCCTTTGTCTTTCTATTCCTGATTCCGGCTATTACCATGCGTACATTTGCCGATGAGAAAAGCAAGGGCACCATCGAAACCTTATTTACAAAACCGCTTACGGACATGCAAATTATTTTAGCAAAATATTTTGCAAGTTTCTTATTAGTTGTTCTTTCCCTTTTGCCCACACTTATCTATTTCTTTTCGGTATATCAGCTGGGTATGCCCAGGGGCAATTTGGATAGTGGAGCCATCTGGGGTTCCTATATTGGTTTATTGTTTTTAGGTGCATCTTTTACGGCAATTGGCGTATTTTCATCGAGCATCACCGACAATCAAATTATTGCCTTTATAGTCGGGGCTGGTTTATGTGCATTTGTCTACCTTGGTTTCGAGTTTATCTATGGTTTGGCTTTGTTTGGGAAAATCGATTTATTTATCAAATCTCTGGGTATGAATGCTCATTATGCTTCGATGAGCCGAGGTGTCATCGATACTCGTGATGTAATCTATTTTTTCAGTGTAATCGTAATTTTTTTACTTCTTACGCAATTTGTTCTTGAACGTCGAAAATGGAAATAATCTTATGGATGAACAGAAGAATATACGTCCAAGCTGGGACGAATATTTCATAGAAGTTGCCAATACGGTAGCTAATCGGGCTACTTGCGACAGAGGCCGTTCGGGATGTGTCATCGTACGCGACAAACAAATTCTGGTTACAGGTTATGTAGGCTCACCTGTAGGTTTTCCTCATTGCGATGAAGTGGGACATTTATTGAAGAAGGTCATCCATGAAGATGGAACGATAACAACTCATTGCATGCGTACAGTACACGCCGAACAGAATGCAATTGCCCAGGCAGCCCGACGCGGAATAGCCCTCGAAGGCGGAACCATTTATTGCCGGATGACCCCTTGCCGGACTTGTGCCATGCTTATCATTAACTGTGGCATAAAAAGAGTGGTTTGCGAAAAAAAATACCACACTGGTCAGGAAAGTGAAGAAATGTTTGCTAAGGCAGGCATCAAACTGGATTATGTGAGCACTGAACTTATGAAATATGACAACCAAAGAGACGAATAATTATTAAAGAATTTTGTATGAAAGAATCGATCGTAATTTTGACGGGGGGAGGCCCTGCTCCGGGGGTTAATACTGTAATTGGAACAGTAAGTAAAGTTTTTTTAAAGTCGGGCTATCATGTCATAGGAATACACGAAGGCTATAAAACCTTGTTTTCGGATGAACCTAATATCACCGATATTGAGTTCCGACTGGCCGACAACATTTACAAAACGGGTGGATCATTTTTGCAAATGAGCCGCTACAAGCCTAAAGAAGAAGAATTCAATACCCGTTTTTTCACAAAACATAATGTAAAACTGCTGGTAACCATAGGAGGCGACGACACGGCCTCGACGGCCAATAAAATTTCGATGTTTCTTCAAGAAAACCGCCTCGATGTAAAAAACATACATGTTCCTAAGACCATTGACAATGATTTGCCACTTCCGGAAGGGCAAACCACTTTTGGTTATGAATCGGCCAAGGAAGAAGGAGTGAGGCTGGCTACCACGGTTTATGAAGATGCCCGCACTAGCGGAAACTGGTTCATCGTGTCGGCCATGGGCCGTGAAGCCGGACATTTGGCTTTCGGCATTGGAGCCTCATGTCATTATCCTATGATTATCATTCCCGAGATGTTCAATAAAACCGAGATAACTATCGATAAAATTCTGCGTTTGATTATCTCAGCCATGATAAAACGTAAACTACTAGGCATATCTTACGGTGGGGCTATCATTAGCGAAGGTGTGTTTCATTTCCTGAGCGACGAAGAAATTTTGAGCACAGGCATCAATTTTACTTTCGATGAACATGGCCATCCTGAACTGGGCAATGTAAGCAAGGCACATATCTTTAATCTATTGCTCCAGCAAAGGCTTCGCCAGTTGAATATTCCCATCAAGAGCCGCCCTGTAGAGCTGGGTTACGAATTGCGATGCGTTCGGCCTATAGGCTTCGATCTTATGTATTGCAATCTTTTAGGAATTGGAGTTAAACGACTGTTTGATCAGGGTTATTCGGGTTGTATGGTCACTTGCGATGCAAAAGGTGACATCTCTCCACTATTTCTGAAAGATGTAGCCGATGAAAATGGAAAAGTAAAACCTCGCCTGGTAAATATCGAATCGGAAAAGGTAAAAATGGTTTTCGAATGGAACACCCAATACATCGAGCCTGAAGATTATAAAGAAGCTCAAAAGTATTTACCCAACCCTGAAATATATGATTTTAAAAAAATTCTCCATTGGGATTGATCATCTGTTTTTAAATGTATGCTTGAAATTCACGATTTAAAATCTCATAGATGAAAGGAATTATTTTAGCTGGCGGCTCGGGTACGAGGCTTCATCCGCTTACATTGGCCCTGAGTAAGCAATTGATGCCTGTTTATGATAAACCCATGATCTATTATCCATTATCCGTATTGATGATGGCCGACATCAGGGAAATTCTCATCATTTCCACTCCTAATGATTTACCCAATTTCGAGCGATTGTTGGGCGATGGTTCTCAGATAGGATGCCGGTTTTCGTATGCCGTTCAGGAAATACCTAATGGTTTGGCACAGGCTTTTGTCATTGGAGAAAAATTTATCGAGTCCGATAAGGTTTGCCTCATTTTAGGCGATAATATTTTTTATGGACGAGGGTTACAAGAACTGCTTTTAGCTTCCAACGATCCTGAAGGAGGGATAGTTTTTGCCTATCATGTAAGCGATCCCGAGCGGTATGGTGTAGTAGAGTTCGATGAGAATTTCAAGGCCATCAGCATCGAAGAAAAACCTAAGGTACCACGCTCAAACTATGCTGTGCCAGGTTTGTATTTTTACGATAATTCTGTAGTGAAAATAGCTAAGAATATAAAACCAAGTGCACGGGGAGAATATGAAATTACAGATGTAAACCGCCATTATCTCGTGAAAGGCAAATTAAAGGTAGGTTTGCTAAGCCGCGGTATTGCATGGCTCGATACAGGGACATTCGAATCGCTGACTCAGGCTTCTCAGTTTGTCGAAGTAATCCAAAATCGCCAAGGTCTATTGATAGGAAGTATCGAAGAAGTGGCTTACCGTCGCGGATTTATCACTAAAGATCAACTCCTTGAGTTAGCCGAACCTCTGCTCAAAAGCGGTTATGGACGATATTTACAACGAATTGCTGAAACCGAATAAAACTCAAAATCAACTAAAATGGACACGGAGATCAAGAGTATAGAACAAATACATGAACTCATCAATAAGGAAATCGAAAGTCTCCCCTTTAGCGGTTACCCTTCTAACCTTTATGATCCCATTGCTTATATGATGCATCAGAATGGTAAAAGGCTCAGACCTGCTCTGGCTTTAATTGCCTGCAATATGTTCGGCGGAGATTTGAAAAAAATTCTACGACCGGCCATAGGAATCGAGATCTTTCACAATTTTACATTAGTACACGATGATATCATGGACCAGTCGCCTATACGACGAAATCATGAAACCGTGTATAGGAAATGGGGTACTAATGTTGCCATTCTTGTGGGTGATACCATGTTTGCTCTTGCTTATGAATTTCTGATCCAAACCGATGAAGGCTTTTTAGGTGAAATTTTGCGGCTGTTCAATAAAACGGCTATCCAAGTATGCGAAGGCCAGCAACTCGATATCGAATTCGAAAACCGAACCGATGTGAGCATAGACGAGTATATCGAGATGATACGGGAAAAAACCGCAGTACTGCTTGGTACTTCACTGATGACTGGAGCTATAGTGGCCAGAACCCCAAAACAACAGGCCGAACAGCTTTATCAGATGGGAATAAAAATGGGTTTAGCCTTTCAGCTAATGGACGATATCCTAGATTGTTATGCTCAACAGGATAAGTTCGGGAAAAGTATCGGTAATGATATTATGACCAATAAGCGCACATATTTGTTTCTGCAAGCTTATCAAAAAGCCAATCCATCCCAACGCATCGAACTGGATGAATGTTTCGGAAACAATACCATGCCCGCCGATGAAAAAATATCGAGAGTAAAACATATTTATGATGATTTAAAAGTGGGTGATGATGGTTATGCCTTGGCCGATGGATATTTTAGCGACGCCCTTCGCCTGCTCGATGAATTGCCAGTTGAAGACAATAGAAAAATTGGATTGAAAACACTTATCGAGCGTTTAGCTGTCCGTCAGGTCTGAGTGGTCAAGCTCTTCGAGCATAAGATGCAAATCTTCCCATTCTGTCATTAAGCGTTCTGACTTTTTTTTCAGATAATCATATCTGTTGAAGAAATCTTTACTGTTGATGGTATCCTGATATTGAGCAGGGTTGGCAAGTTTGTGTTCCATCTCGGCCAACTCGTTATCGGTTTGAAAAACCGCCTCTTCGCATTTTTCGATCTCTGAAATAATTTTTCTCCTTTTACGCTCGTGTGCTTTTCGTTTTTCGTATTCTATCTTATTCTGGCTTTGCTGTAGGATTTGATTATTTTGGATGATTTTATTTTCAGTATCGAGCTCACGGAGAGTATCAATTTGGCGGGCCGAGAGGAAATCATAGATATCGCCCAGATATTCATTAATATGATGTTGTTTGAATTCGATAACTCTATGGGTGAGTCCCTGTAAAAAATCCCTGTCGTGCGAAACAATGATCATGGAACCAGAATAATCCAGCAAGGCAGCTTTCAAAATATCTTTCGAAAGCATGTCGAGGTGGTTGGTGGGTTCATCTAAAACAAGGAGATTTACGGGTTCGAGAAGCAGTTTAGCCAAGGCAAGTCGGGCTTTCTCGCCTCCTGAAAGCACCTCGACTTTTTTTTCGATGGCTTCTCCACTAAACAAAAAGCTCCCCAATATAGATTTCAACCTTGTTCTTATTTCACCCTTTGCCGTTTCGTCTAAGGTCTCGTAAACGGTTTTGTTCAGATCGAGCAGTTCCGATTGATTTTGGGCATAATAGCCAATTTTAACATTGTATCCCAGGCGAAAAATACCTTCATAATCGAGGCCTGCCGCAATGATTTTCGATAAGGTGGATTTCCCTTCCCCATTTCTTCCCACAAAAGCCACTTTTTCGCCTTTCACAAGGGTAAAATCGATATTTTGAAGCACAACTTTGTTGTCGTACTTTTTACTGAGATTTTTTATTTCTACAACGATTTTGCCACTTGAAGGAGGAGGCGGAAAACGGAAATGAATACTGGATCGATCAAGGCCGTCGATCTCTATTTTATCCATTTTTTCGAGCAACTTGATGCGCGACTGCACCTGACGAGCCTTGGTAGCCTTATAACGAAAACGCTCGATAAACCTTTCGATTTGAGCAATTTGCCTCTGTTGATTTTCATAGGCTGCAAGCTGTTGTTCAAGCTGTTCTTCTCTTATTACGACATATTCCGAATAGCTCGATTTAAAATCATAAATTTTTCCCTGACTGATTTCGATGGTGCGATGGGTTACATTATCGAGGAAAGCCCTATCGTGCGAAACCACTACAAGAGCCCCCTGAAAGTTTTGTATCCATTCTTCGAGCCACGTAATTGCTTCGATGTCGAGGTGGTTGGTGGGTTCATCGAGAAGAATGACCGAAGGATTACGCAGAAGAATTTTGGCCAGTTCGACTCTCATTTGCCAGCCACTACTAAAAGTATTCACAGGCCGCTGAAAATCTTCTTCCAGAAATCCCAAGCCCTTAAGGACTCTTTCGGTTTCCCCCTTCATGGCGTTTCCACCCAAAAGGTTGAACAAATGATTGCTTTCTTCAAAACGCTGAATGAGACGACTGTATGACTCCGATTCATAATCCGTGCACACCGTCAACTGGTCTGTAAGTTGGTCGATTTCTACCTTGAGTTTCAATATGTGGTCGAAAGCTGTTTGGGCTTCTTCAATCACAGTTCGCTCTGATTCGATGGTCATATCTTGAGGTAGATGGCCAATACTCGTGTTCTGAGAATAGATGATCTGACCATTATCGGGTGAAATTTCCCGCTTGATTATTTTTAAGAGAGTCGATTTGCCCGCCCCATTCTTTCCTACCAGACCAATTCGGTCATGATCTGCAATGATAAAGGAAATATCATCCAGCAGGTTTTCACCGGTAAAATGAATAGAGATGTGGTTGAGCGAAATCATCAATTAGACAGAAAATAATAACTTCTTGAAAACGAGAGCGGAACAGGATTTTCTCGATGTTCCGCCCTTTTATGTGATCCATGGGTTTTGCGACCCCGGAGGGATTCAAACCCCCGACTTTCAGAACCGGAATCTGACGTTCTATTCAGCTGAACTACGGGGCCATTTTCTTGTGCAAAATTACATCTTAACCTTGTTGAGTGCAAATAAGGTAATGGATATGAAAAGATTCTTCCTTCCCTAATATTCTGTAGCCAACATCCTTTCCCCTAACATAGCTCTAATCTCGGAGAGAAATTGATGAAAAATTATCACATTGAATTAAATAATAAGCTTGACTTCAACAGCTATAAAGAAAAATCTCGTCAAACTCATGAAAGGCAATTTTGGAGTAGTTGGCCAAGTCAATAAGGGTTTAATTCCTTTTATCATACCTTAAAGAAAGGATGAAATCAAAAACAAAGGTTAAGACCTATATGATATCACCGAAAATTTCGAAAAAACTCATGATAATGTGACGAACCGACAATCAGGAAGAGGCATTCCTCAATCAAATATTCTGCCTGAAAATTCAGCTTAGTCGATTAACATTTTAACTACCGAGGATGATTTGCTAAAACGCAAGGCGACGATGACGCTCATACTCAAAATAAGCTACCGTGCCGAGGCGATCATGAAGCGCAGAATGGCAGTGGAAAAAATTAGGTAAAAACCTTACTTTCTCTATTGACCTCATAATGCCCGAAATGTATGGTTTCGAAGCTGCCAGAATCATCAATGAAATTATAAGAGCATGCAAGGAGGAGAAAAAGGTCAGAATCAATTCTGTTACAAGCCATTGCTACGAAAAAAGACAAGTAAAAAAGTCTGAATTCAGGAAGTGAGAATTATATGGGTAATATTTTAGAACCTTCTAATCTGCAATGAATTATTGAGGATATTCCGGAACGGGATCATAAGTTATGAATGTTATAAACGCCATAAGCCGGAACAAAATGACTGAGGTTAATCACACAGCTCAAACCTAACAATAAGCCAAATCCCATTAACAACAATCCTATAATGCGATTGGTCCATGTTATAACTTTTGAATTGAGTTTGATACTGATTTTATCGGCAATGAAACATTTGAGCAAATCTGTCGCAAGGGTCATAGAAAGCGTACCAGCAAAAAAATAGTAAACAGCATAACTACCTGCTCCATAAGCCGAATTCGTACTTACTACCGCGGTAATCCATAAAAACCAGACGCCCGGATTGCTGATATTTAGAATAAATCCCTTCAAAATGTAAATCGCTGGTCCTGGAATTTTGAGGTTGATGGGCGGACCATCATTCTCCTCCTCTGGCACGACGTTGGCATGTCGGGTAAAAGTCCATAAGCCAAAAACTATTAGAACAATTCCACCTAAAATCTTGAAAAACACATTTTGATCGAGTTCCTGCGTAAAAATCTTCGAAAATCCTGCAAGACATAAGGTTAGTACACTAACATCACTTAAAAAAATCCCCAAAGCAATAAATAACCCAGCCTTTAGTCCCCTGTTCAGGCTGGTTTGCAACAAAACAAATAAGGCAGGCCCCATCAAAAAAGCCAGGGTTATCCCTAATGTAACACCTTGAAAATAAAACGACATACCCTATGATACCACTTTTATCCTTAATTGGTGAAAACAACAACGAATTTGCCAATCAGATATTTTATAGTCATTCAATAAGTATTACTCCCAAAATTCATCTTTTATTTCTTGGGTTATCCGTTCTCATACTAATGTTGTCAGTATCTCCTAACTTATACAATTGCAATTCATTTTTCAGACATCAAAAGCAATCTTCTGTAAATAATAAATTCTTAAAAATTCCACAGAATCCTCTTTTATGTTTTCTTTCCTTCATGTATGCGAATGGAAAGAAAAATTTCACAATACCCAGAGATATCCACAATTTCAAATAAGCTGTTTCCAAATTTGGATGAAAAATATTGCTCGAGAATTTAAAAAAATTATAATCACCTGATAAACAATTTTTTATCACTTCGACTATGTGTCTATTTGAGATTTGAACAATTCCCCAACACCAAAGGCGTTATGTGTTATAATCCAAATATTATAAATCGTTACCATATATGATTAGAAAGCACCTCAGATTTTCTCTGTTTCTAATGATATTCTTTATTTTATGCCTTTCTTTTACGGGTTGTAAAAGGCCCTTGGTAAAGGAGCATGTTTTTACCAACCAAACCTGGCAAAAATTCGATACGATTGTTTTCAATATTCCATCTTCGGGTGACAATAAACCCTATAATATAAGGCTTTTTATTCATTACCTCGGTGCCTTCCCTACATTCGATCTTCCGATTGTAGCTATCATGCAATCTCCCACGGGCGAAGAAAGATTCTTTACAAAAAGAATTTGGTTGAAGTCGCTCGATGGCAAACCAAAGGGGGTCGAGGCCGATGATCATTTTGTTCTGGAACAGGTATTATGGCATGAATTTGTTTTCAAAGAAAAAGGTGTATATCGCTTGATTATCGAAAGCGACCATCCTAATTATCAGGTAGAAGGGATTATTTCGGTGAAGATTGAAATACTGCCCGGAGCTTTAGAACCTCCCAAGCCCCAACCCGGAAATTTTAACAGCTTATGATTTCTTCCGAAAAAATAATAGCTCGACCAATACGATAAGCAGGGTGGTTACGAATGCACTGGCTAAGGAACGTACTAAAATTTTACCCAACTCGTCGAAACAAAAAACTTCGAGAAAAAAAAGAATAAAGTGGAGAACAAAGGTTAAAATCAGAGTAAAAACAAAAAATCTCTGAAACCCAAAATCATCAATGGAAGGCTCGGTATTTTCGTCGAATTCGCGACGAGGAAAAATCAAATCGATACTGAAAGGACGAATAAAGGCTACTAATACCGATGCGGCAGCATTTATCCCCGGACTGCTTTGAAAAATATCCAGGGTAGTTCCCAGCACAAAGGCCAGAACGAGCAAAAGCCAGCGGGGTGTATTAAGCGGTAGTTTCAAAAGAAAAAGAATATAAATAAGTGGGTGGATATAAAATCCAAAATTTAGATGGTCGAATATGGCCAGTTGAATGAAGACAAGAACCAGAAAACGTAATATATGTTTGATATAAGTTTTCATAATGAGCTTACTGAATCATTCCTGCTCCAATGGTCTCATTGGTATTATCGTCGATCAGGATAAAGCTTCCTGTGCTGCGAATTTGGGAGTATTTATCGAAAACCATGGGTCGAGATGTTTTGAGGGTAAATCTTCCAATCTCATTCATCTTCAATTCCTCTTGTGAATTTTCTTCGGATAAAGTATGAAAATTTATTTTATAGTGCTGGGCAATAATCTTGCATTTAGCCTCCCATGTGCTTTGCCGAATAGTGTATAGCTGATTCAGTTTCATAGGTATCATATTGAACCAACATATCATAACCTCGAGAATAGAGGAAGTTTGGGGTAGTTGCTCGGGTTGGCAGATGAAGCAGCCCCTATCGAGATCGAGATCATCTTTGAGCGTAAGTGCCACCGAAAGCGGAGCATAAGCTTCTTCGAGAAAGTTTTCGCCTAAATGAACAGAGGTTACCTCCGACAACATGTACGATGGCATAATCATAACTTTATCACCTTTTCTGATAGTACCAGATTCTATTCTTCCGGCGTACCCACGGTAATCATGAAATTCATCGAGCATAGGCCGGATGACATACTGCACAGGAACTCTCAAGGGCCCCCGATGAGAATGATTGTATATGGGAATAGCTTCCAAGGTTTGCATCAGGGTTTGACCGGAATACCAGGGGGTGTTGGCAGAAGGTTTTACTACATTGTCTCCCTTTAGTGCACTGATGGGGATAAAAATCAGGTTAGCAACAGGTAATTTCTGGCTGATACGTATTATTTCTTCTTGAATCAGGAAATAAGGCTCAGACGAATAATTTACCAGGTCCATCTTATTGATGCATACGATTATGCTTTTTATACCCAGAAGGTAGGCGATATAGTAATGTCGGAGAGTTTGTTCGGTGATGCCATTTCTGGCATCGACGAGTATAACGGCAGCATTAGCGGTTGATGCTCCTGTTACCATGTTGCGTGTATATTGTATATGGCCTGGTGTATCGGCTATGATGAATTTGCGTTTGGGGGTATAAAAATAACGATAAGCTACATCAATAGTAATTCCTTGTTGGCGTTCGGATCGCAGACCATCAGTAAAGAGAGCCAAATCGAGGTAATGATCGCCTTTCTGGTTGCTAACATTTTTAACGGCTTCCAGCTGATCTTCGAAAATAGATTTACTGTCGTATAATAAGCGCCCTATGAGAGTACTTTTCCCATCATCTACACTGCCTGCCGTCGTAAAACGAAGCAGTTCCATGTCAAGATACATATCTTTCTTTAAGTGTTCCATAGCGTAAAATTAAAAATAGCCCTCGCGTTTTCGGTCTTCCATGGCAGCATCCGAACGCTTGTCGTCCCAGCGTGAGCCTCTTTCGGTAACTCTCGAAGAGGCAATCTCTGAGATAATATCCTCCAAACTACTGGCTTTCGACAGGGAAAGCCCCGTACAGGTAATATCACCAATAGTGCGGCAGCGAACTTCACGTTCTTCGACCCGTTCGTCGGGTTTCAGTTTCATAAATGGCGCATAGGCCAACCAAACTCCATCACGACAAAAAACTTTTCTTTTATGCGTAAAATATAAACTGGGCATTTCTATTCTCTCGTAATAAATATACTGCCACACATCCAATTCAGTCCAATTGCTGATGGGGAAAACCCTGAAATGTTCACCCAGATGTTTTTTCCCATTGAAGATATTCCAAAGCTCGGGTCGTTGATTTTTTGGATCCCATTGGCCAAACTCATCGCGATGTGAAAAAACGCGTTCCTTGGCTCGGGCTTTTTCTTCGTCACGGCGCCCCCCTCCTATGGCAGCGTCAATTTTATATTCCTCGATGGTTTCCAGTAGGGTAACGGTTTGAAGCACATTGCGACTGGCATTATAACCTGTTTCTTCCTTAACCTTTCCATTGTCAATGGTTTCCTGCACCGACCCAACAATCAAACGAACACCCGTTTTTTTTACAAGGGCATCCCTATATTCTATTGTTTCGTGAAAATTATGTCCCGTGTCGATATGCAGAAGAGGAAAAGGCAGAGGAGCCGGCCAGAAGGCTTTATAAGCAAGATGGACTACAACGATAGAGTCTTTCCCACCTGAAAAAAGGATCACAGGTCTTTCGAATTGAGCAGCAACTTCGCGAATGATATAGATGGCTTCAGCTTCGAGCTCCCTCAAATGATTCATCTTAATTGTAAATAAGGCCTTATATTCTCCCATAATAAAATTTCGTATGCAAATTTACGAAACCAAAAGGCTTCAAAAGTATATGATGATTCAGAAATGGGTTATAGGTAATTTTAAAGACAAGAGATTGGAAGAAATGCCAATGCCTGAACATGGTTAGCCGTTAAAGACAAATCTAATTTTTTTGGATGTAGAGGCCCTCGAAGCCTCCATCTTATCATTCCCATCCAAAATCTATTTCTATCATAAAATGCCTTGTAAATCAATTCTATAGCTAAAGTCGGAAAACTTCCCCAAAGGTCTATTTCACTCATTATCAACACTCCAAACGCACCACGCCGATCAAGGTAATCCTTCGTTCAGCTCAGAATGATGTCTTCAACAGGTCCATTGAAAAAATGATTCAATGGCTGTAAGGCTTTGAATATTTCTAATACTTTATCAGGAAAATCTGATTCAATAATTTCTTCGTCAGAAAGCAGGCGAGCCACCGTAAAATGTTTATTCTTTAAAATTTCTATATCTGCAAAATTTTCTGGAAATCCTTTGGGTGGCCGCTTTGTTCTACCCATATCGCTGAATCCTTCGAAATACTTACGAAAGGTGGAATTTCGTAAAATTTGTTCAAAAGCATCGTGATTATATAAAATTTCTTGGCGAGCTGCCTTCAGAATATCAGTCGGAGGATTGTATAAACCTCCTCCTGCCATACATGCAGTTGGTTCTAAATGCAAGTAATAGCCAGCATAATGACTTTTTTTGCCCCCGCGCGCAATATAAATGCCCGCAAATGTTTTATAAGGCGATTTATCCTGCCTGAACCTTATGTCTCTATGAATCCGGAATAAACAATCGAGAGGCTTTAAATTTCCGATAGATGGATCAAAAGAATGAACATTTCGAATCAATTCCTTTGTGAGGTTTTCCAAGGTCTCTTTTACTTTTTCGTACCATTGTCGGTTTTGCACAAACCATTCCCTATTATTGTTGCCTTTTATTTCTCTGAAAAAATCGAGCAAAGAGGCCAGTTCAGACGAATTTACCATTTTCTGTAAATTTTTACAAAATTAGACGCTTCTTGTTGGTGAAACATAACATACTCGACAGAATTAAATCGCATTTATTATCAATTTTTATTGTTTTATAAAGTTTCCATATATTAGAGCTTTGAAATTTATCAAGGTCAAACCGCAAGGAAAGGAGTTAAATTGGCTACGAATAAATACTATGGGTAGTAATCTACAATAGCATCAACCAATGAAAAGAAATTTCAGGTATGTGTTTTTATTGTTATTGATATTGCCATCGAGCCTGCTATCGCAAGGATGGGAAGGTATAAATGGTACTGCAGCAGCAAGCATGGATATTAGCGGAGTAAGTTATCCGGGAGAGTGGTCAGGATTTTCAAATCCGGCGGGTTTGGCGTTCATTTCGAAAGCTTATGCCAGCCTTTCCTTTGAAAATCGTTTCCAGATGAAGGAATTGACATTGAAAGGTGTAAGTATTGGCATGCCAGCGCTTGGCGGTGTTGCTGCTCTTTCGGGAGTCCATTTCGGAAATTCTCTCTATAGCGAACAACGTTATAATCTTGCATATTCCAAAAGGCTTGGTTCTGCTTTTTATTCGGGAATCTCAATAGATTATTGTATGCTATCGCAGGGCAATGGATATGGAAATGCTAGCGGCCTAACCTTTGGACTGGGTCTTTTGACTGGTTTAAACGAAAACCTGATGTTGGGAGCTTATGTGTTTAATCCTGTAAAGATTCGTCTTTCTAAAAATATTCAGTCTGAAGTTCCTGTTATGATGAAGTTGGGATTGCTTTATTCTTTCACCAGAGAGCTGATTGCTACGGCCGAAGTGGTAAAAAATTCCGAGTGTAAAGCTGCTGTGCAATTGGGAGTGGAATACAATGCTTTCGGAACTTTTGCCTTTAGAACTGGAGTTTCCTCATGGCCTGGTTCTTTCGCCTTTGGCATTGGCTATCATCCTAAACATTTGAAGTTGGATGTGGGTGCAGGCTTTCACCCCGATCTTGGTCTATGTCCTCAGGCTGGATTGATTTACAGTTTTTAATCCAATCTCAATCCATTCATCATGAGCAGGAAATTAAAATTCATATACTTCTGGCTTCTTATGATGATGCAGTCCATTCTTCATGCTCAGCACCCTGATACCCTCACGAGGAATCTGGAATATCAAATCGAATGGTTTATAGAGAATACCGAGATCGAATTGGATTTTAGCGAGCTTACCGAAGAAATCGAAAAACTTGTAGCTAATCCTGTCAATATAAATAGCCGTGATCGTGAGGAATTACGACGTCTTTTTTTCTTGAATGAAGTACAAATTCAGAGCATTTTGGCTTATACAGCCAATTATGGAGATTTTGTGAGTATCTACGAGCTGAAAGCCCTTCAAGGATTTGACCCTACTGTGATCAGAAAAATAATTCCTTTCATAAAGATTGCACCTTTTGAAGAGAGACGACTTCAACTGAGAGATGCGATAACCAGAGGAGAGCATTCTATTTTGATGCGTTACCAGCGAATCCTTGAAAAACAGGAAGGATATTTACCTGTTAGTGACAGTTTGTTAGAAATAGAACACAATGCGCGATATCTGGGAAGTCCAGATAAGATTTTACTGAAATATGGCTATGATTACCGGAGTCAGATACGGTGGGGATTTCTGGCCGAAAAAGATGCCGGAGAAGAATTTTTTCGAGGAACACAAAAACAAGGTTTCGATTTTTATTCAGCTTACATCTATGGCCGGGATCTCGGGAAAATTCACAAGATGGTCGTGGGAGATTTTCATGCCACCTTTGGACAGGGTTTGGTGATGTGGAGCGGTTTGTCATTCGGGAAGTCAGGAATTACAGGTGGTATGCCTCATACTGCCCGGGGTCTTACTCCAAGCACCTCATCCAATGAAATTTATTATTTGAGAGGTGGAGGAATTACGTTAGGACTGGGCAATTTCGAGATAAGTACTCTGGCTTCACGTATTGCCCTCGATGCGAGTACATCGGTACTGGATACGTTAGAGCCATCTGAAATCATCGAGGGACTTCGAACTACTGGCCTGCACCGCACAATATCTGAAGTGGATCTTAGTAAAAACATACATCTTACTACTCTTGGAGGAAATATCAGTTATACTGGAAATATTTTCAAGGCCGGTTTTACAATTGCATCGGAAAATTTCGATAAGGCATTCAATTATCAAACAGGCCTTTACAATTTATTTCAGCAACCCAGAAAATCACAATTCACCATAGGGACTGATGTTTGCATATATTTACGCGATTTTGTTCTACAAGGCGAAATTGCCAGAGACGTGGAAGGGCACTTAGCGGGAATTTTCAACGCTAATTTTCAGCCTGATCCACGACTCACATTGGCGTTCATATACCGAAATTATGACAAGGCTTTCCAAAACTATCACAGCAATGCTTTTAGCGAAAATTCGGGTGTATATAATGAACAGGGAGTATACATAGGATTTAGGGCATCTGTAGCCAAACAACTTGAATTGACAGGCTATGCCGACTATTTTCTTTTCCCATGGTTCAAGTATCGGGTCGATGGCCCTTCGAAGGGAAGGGAATATTTCATTAGAATGGATTTATTAATGGACGAAAAAACCAGAGCTTATCTTCGCTACAGATTCGAGCAAAAAGAAATTAATACGAAAGAGGAAAACCGAAAACTTAATACACTTTCCCCTCGTAAATATCACAACGTAAGAATGCATTTCGATTATCAACCCATTGAAGAATGGAAGTTTGCCTCCCGAGCAGAAGCCATTTTCAATTACACTTTGGAAGGAAATTCAAGAATGGGATTTCTTATTTATCAGGATGTTACCTGGCAACCTTTCCGACTTCCCATTTCCATCTCGGGTAGATATGCTCTCTTCGACACGGAAACTTACGACGAGCGTTTGTATGCTTATGAACATGACATGCTATACAGCTTCTCCATTCCGGCTTATTATTATAAAGGACAGAGAATCTATTTGATTTTGAAATATTCCCTCTATAAGAACCTTAACTTTTGGTTGCGTTTTGCTTCATCCATTTATTGGAATAAGGATGAAATTGGCACGGGTCTTGAAATTATTCATGGAAACACTCGAAGCGAAATCAAAGCCCAGCTTATCTGGAAATTTTAGTCATTTATCAGAGCGTGAAATAAACTTTTTTGAAAGCCGTTGATATATTTATCGGGCTAATGATTTGTGAAGGCTTTGTGCTACAATAATAAAATATTTTCCCTTCATTATAAATGGAGATAGTTTATGGATAAAGTCAAGATACTATGGGTGGATGATGAAATTGATCTGTTGAAGGCTCATGTCATATTTTTAGAACAGAAGGGCTATGAGGTGCATACTTCCAACAATGGCAACGAAGCTTTGGATATGATGCGCAATGTACCTTACGACATTGTTTTTCTTGATGAGAATATGCCGGGACTCACGGGTCTGGAAACGCTCGAAATCATCAAGCAAATCAATCCCAACCTTGCCGTGGTGATGATTACCAAAAGCGAAGAAGAAAGCATAATGGAAGAAGCCATTGGAAGTAACATCTCTGATTACCTCATTAAGCCCGTAAAACCCAATCAGATTCTATTATCCATCAAAAAAAATCTTGAAAAGAAAGACTTGGTAAGTCAAAAGACCTCAACGGCTTATCAGCAGGCTTTTAGCGAAATAGGTATGGAAATAAGTAGTTCGCTCGATTTTGAAGGTTGGATGGAGATTTATCGCCGAATCATCAATTGGGAGCTTCGTCTACAAACTACTCGTGATGAAGGCATGGCGGAGGTTCTGAGAATGCAGAAAGAAGAAGCAAATCAAGTGTTTTCTCGTTTTTACGAAACAAATTATCCTGTGTGGTTAACCGGCAAATCAACCAGCAAACCTGTTCTTTCGCATACGCTTATTAGGCAGAAACTCTTCCCTCTTCTGGAACACGGCTCTCCACTTTTCTTCATATTGATCGATAATTTACGATATGATCAATGGAAAACCATTCAGCCTGTAATTGAAGAATTTTACAGAGTGGAACGTGATGAGCTATACTACAGTATTATTCCCACCACTACACAATTTGCCCGTAATGCCTTATTTTCAGGACTTTTACCATCCGAAATCGAAAAAAAATATCCTAAATGGTGGCTCAACGACTGGGAAGAAGGCACCAAAAATCAATATGAGGAAGAGCTTTTCGGTGAGCTGCTCAAACGATTCGGTCGCGATGTCAAGTTTTCGTTTAATAAAATCCTTAATCTGTCGGCTGGACGCAAACTCGTGGATAATCTCCCTAATCTCCTTTCCAATCGCTTGAATATCATTATTTACAATTTTGTAGATATGCTTTCTCATGCCCGTACCGAAATGGAAATTATACGTGAACTTGCCAACGATGAACCCGCTTACCGCTCCCTCACTCTTTCATGGTTCCAACATTCTCCCCTCCACGATATTCTGAGATTCTTATCCATGAAAAAAATCGACGTGGCCATCACTACAGATCATGGTTCTATCAGGGTTCAAAATGCTGTTAAAGTAGTGGGCGACAGGGAAACCAATACCAATCTGCGATTCAAAGCTGGAAAAAATTTGAATTTCAATAAAAAAGAATGCTTTTATATGCGCAATCCTGCAGAAATTTTCCTCCCTCGCCAAAATGTGAGCACTTCCTATATATTCGCACGAAGCAGCGATTTTTTTGCCTATCCTAACAACTATAATTATTTCGCCAATTATTACCGCAATACTTTCCAGCATGGCGGTATATCGCTCGAGGAAATTCTTGTGCCTTTCGTATATCTCAAGGCAAAATAAAGAGGGTAAGAAATGATTCAAAAGAGTTTTTCTATTCGCTTCGAATTATTTTTAAGACGGCAACATAATTTTTATGTATATTTACGAAAACTTTCAAGGTGACTACCTTATTTCTTAAATTCTAAACGTTTATCTCAAACCTTTTGAATATGAATAAGATTGCTCATTATGTTTCATTTTCAGTTTTGTTTTTACTGACCTCAACCATGTTAAAAAGTCAACAAACTATTCAGCTCACGCCTCCCGATCTTATCAGGGGTCTTCCCGCCATGAAAACCTTATCGCTTAGGGCTTCTGCAACCGAATTCGATACGACCATGCTTTCGTTGAAGGATATATCCGATCTATTGTGGGCTGCCAATGGCATAAACCGGCCAACGTCGGGCAAACGCACTGCCCCTTCGGCTATGAATGCCCAGGATATCGACATTTATTCCTTTATGAAATCGGGAGTATATCTGTACGATGCAGGGAAACATGCACTTCAGCTTGTGGTAACAGGCGATCACAGACGTTTGTTCCAACGCGACGAAAAGTCACCTGCTCCACCTGTAATTCTGCTACTTGTTTCCGATGTCTCTCGGTTCAGGGCTGGAGAAGATTCATTAAAAATGATTTGGGGCGCAATGGACGCAGGTATTGTTTCAGAGAATATTTCGATGTTTTGTGCCTCAGAAAACCTGGCTACCCGTCCTCGAGCCAGTATGAATCAGAAAAAACTAAGAGAACTGCTCAACTTGAAAGATTCTCAATACCCTATGCTGAATCATCCTGTATCTTATAAAAAGAATCGGACGAATTAATTCAGAATATCGCCACTAAACTCTCCCTGATTCATAGCTTTCCGAACAAAATTTCTGTGTAAAGGCCGTTCCTACATAAAATTTGATTATTTAGGGCGAATTGGAGGATGGAGAGTAGAATGTGGAACGAAATGAAAATGACAAATAAAGGAGTTGAGTGAAAAGCGAAAAAGCATTTCACGGTGAGTGATTTATGAAGCAGCTTAGGTCTTTTCGTATTACCTATTCACTGATCATTTGAAATACCAAAGGATAATTATCATATTCGCCTTCTCGCCCATTCTACCTTCTTGCAGTAATTTTATTTTCCAGTGAATAAATCTTATTCGTTTTAAGGTCTGCAAAACATTGCTAATGAATGAATAAAATCTTGGTGATCAGTTTTTCGCTTCCATCTTCGTTAGAAACAAAAACCAGATAAACTCCGCTTTGCACTCTTCGGCCATCGAAATCGCGGCCATTCCATACGGCTTGTGTTCCGGCGGCTACGGTATGATAAACTAGCTTTCCGCTGATAGTAGTAATTTTTACATCGGCATTCTGCGGAAGTCCTGAAATTCCAATAGGTCCATCATAAGATGGACGTACGGGATTTGGGAAAGCATAAACCTCATCAGAAGGAGGCCCAGGTGAAGGGCTGTCGCCTCTAAAGCCAACGATTCCCAAAGAAGTTCCAATAAATACTTCCCCATCTTTGCCTATGGCGATGTCGGCTACCGAATTGGAAAGCAATGGACTGTTATCTTCGGTAAAATGATAAATCTGTTGGGTGCCATCGGTCGAAAGCAAGAAAACGCCTGCTTTATCGGTTCCTATCCATTTGCGATTGGCTCCATCTATGGCAATTGCGGTAACCGATTCATTCTCGAGTAAATATTGAACATAGCCATCCTGTTCGACCAATATGCGTTGGGCATCGAAATTATTACCAGAAAACACCGCATCAGGACTGTAAAAAACAGCTACACCAGCATCGGTCCCAATCCAAATTTCTCCATCGAGGTCAACGGCAATAGAAAGTACCGTATTACCAGGGATTGCTCCTTCGCCTGTAGCTGAACCTAAAATTTTGTATGGTTTCCCTTCGGTTATAGTTTCATTGAAAACGAGTATAGAATGTTCCTTACGCATCAATATCCATTTCTGGTCGTAATCATCTATAACCATTTCGCCAATATCTAAGCCGCTGGCATTCCCTCCTAAGTTATAAGACTGCCAACTACCATCGGGCTTCCGGCAATGCAGTATTGACGAAGCTCCACTATTAGCAACCCATAGGTTATTTTTACTATCGAAGGCCAAGCCGCTGATAAAAACGCGGTTCAGATCGGCTACAAATCCTTCTAAAGGACTGTTGTATTTGCTGTAAACAGTAACCAATTCTCTATTATTGAATTCCATTAAACCTTTACTCCACGAACCCGCATAAATGTGCTTCGGATTGGATGGATCGATGGCCAAACAAACCATATCATATATGCTATCAAAGGCAGCTACATTTGAACTGTTGAAATTATACCATATCCCATCCGAGTAATTATAGAGTCCATCTGTCATATAAAGATTTTCCCAAGTACTTTTTCGTCCTCCACTGGCTACCCAAAGTTCATTTTCTCTCATTTTCATTTCATATACATTGGCCGAAAAAGGACCATTGGGTGAATAAGCCTCACCATGCCATCCTTCACCCCATGTCTTCACCAATCCTAAAGAATTGTCGGCTATCCACAGGTATCCATCCTTGTCGAAACATCCGGCACGCGGATGCAACGATAGCCCCGAAGGATTAAACGAGGCCATTAAAAATTTCATCCCTTTGTTATATACATGCAAGGTCCCTTCGAAATTCAGTATGATCTTTCCATCTGAAATTCCCATACGATAACAGTCGGGATAATTAAAAACATTAAGCCTCGACCATTGTTCGATTGAAAAATCATAAACAAAAACCGTATCGTCTATATAAGTAGGATTGTGGTTATTGGCCAATAAATAACCATCGAAATACTGAATAGCATTGTACGCACCATTGGGAACTGGAATGTTAGACAGTTTTTCCCACGAACCGTAATAAGCCAAAAAAGGATTGCTTTTTTCGGCCCTGTAGATGCCCATCTGGGTGGCCGCATAAAAATAGGTATCGTCGGCAGTTAAATCGTAAACATTAATCTGTGAACCCTCTGGCCCAATATACCATGTGTCGTTAATCTCTTCTTTCACCATATCTACCACCACAATTCCAAAACCACACGATAGATAGGCAAATTTATCATACAGTCTTACTTTGTTAATGGTTTTATTTCCTAATATGGGTTTTCGTTTAATATCACCCATATTTATCACATTACCGTTTTTTATCAAATCGAGATTAGTGTTCAAATAAGCTACTACCAGAGTCTGATATTCGCTACTATAGGCAATATCGATGATATTTGCATCGGAAAGTCCATTCACTTTATTGAGTCTTTCCAAACTATTATAATCGGGGTTATAATAGAATATGCTATATGGAGTAGCGCAATAGACATTTTTACCATCATAAGCAATAGATAAGCCTTTGTGATATGGTAAATGGTCGCGCCATTCATATAGGGCCATTTGTCCCTTCAAGTTGGTTTTCAACAAAAGAAACAAAAGGCAAAAAAGTAGAAATTGTCTTTTTTTCATCATTTGAATCTAAGAATCATTGAATATTTTAAAAGAGTGGAAAAGCACATTGAAAAACGGACATTTCAATTTTTATTGCATTTCAGTTTGTATGAGAGGTTTCTTGAAGTCGAATTTTTTCCCTCAAACTTTCGAGATATTCTTGCAGAGGCGTCTGGCCGTAATAAACTTCTTTTTTATAGATAATTACTGGATAAAGAATGGAGATGTTAGTTTTAGCAGCCTGGCCTGTAGCCACCTGATACATGATGATTCTGTTTTCTTCCAATGCGAGGCTAAGATGAATAAAGTCTATGCCATTAGATTGAAGAAAATTTTCTGCAGTAACACATCTCCCACATCCTTTGTTGGAGTAAACGATAGGAAGGAATTCAGAAAGCGAATCAGCCTGTTGGAGGCTCAACACAAGAGAATCTTTTACAGTATCGAGTTGTTGGGCCAATATAAATTGGCTTGTTAGCAACAGAATGAATAAAAGGATAGCAGGTTTTTTCATCATTAGAATAAATGGATAAAACGTGCGAAAGTAATAAACCTTGACGATTTTTTACTTCCTGCCTTAAACGTTTCACTGCATGTGTAATGAAGTAAGCATCACATCATGAAAAGCCTTAATTTTGTGGCTTTAACATATTAGACAAAGGTAAGATGGTGGAATCGAAAAGCAGGCTGCAAATTTTCAATACTTTAACACGGCAGAAAGAATTATTCGAACCTCTCAATCCTCCACATGTAGGCATGTATGTTTGTGGGCCAACGGTTTATGGGGATGCTCATCTGGGGCATGCCAGGCCTGCAGTTATATTCGACGTGATATTCAGATATTTAAAATTTTTTGGATATCAGGTGCGTTATGTTAGAAATATTACCGATGTAGGTCATCTGGAAAATGATGCCGATGAAGGAGAAGACAAGGTAGAACAAAAAGCACGTCTGGAGCGGCTCGAACCCATGGAAGTAGCCCAGTATTATTCAAACCGCTACCACTACAATATGGACCAGCTCAATGTACTGAGACCCAGCATCGAACCTTTGGCCAGCGGACATATCATCGAACAGCAGGAATTGGTAAAGAAGATTTTATCCAATGGATTTGCTTACGAGATAAATGGCTCAGTTTATTTCGACGTAGAGAAATACAGCAAGAATTATCCTTATGGGGAGCTCTCTGGACGCAAGTTAGAAGAGATGATTGCGTTTACCAGAGCGTTAGAAGGAAAGTCGGAAAAACGCAGTCCGTATGATTTTGCCTTATGGAAAAAGGCGCAACCCACACATATTATGCGCTGGCCATCAACCTGGAGCGAAGGTTTTCCCGGCTGGCATCTCGAATGCAGTGCCATGGGAAACAAATATCTGGGCGAAAAATTCGATATTCATGGTGGAGGTATGGATTTAATATTCCCACATCACGAAGCAGAAATTGCTCAAAGTATGGCCGCTTATGGCAATCAACCCGTTAAATACTGGCTACACAACAACATGGTAACCATCAATGGACAAAAAATGGGCAAATCACTCGGAAATTTCATCACCCTCGATGAAATTTTCTCAGGTAATCATCCCCAGCTCGAAAAAGCTTACAGCCCCATGATTATCCGCTTTTTCATACTCCAGGCTCATTATCGCTCCACACTCGACTTCTCCAACGATGCTCTTCAGGCAGCCGAAAAAGCCTTTAAACGTTTGATAGAAGCTTATCACCAAATCGATAAAATTCCTTCTTCCGAAGCATCCAGCATAAATATTCATGAACTCAGGCAAGCTTGCTTCGACGGAATGAACGACGATTTTAATTCCTCCATCGTTCTGGCTAATCTGTTTGAAGCCGTCAAAATGATTAACCTCACCCTCACTGGAACCGAAACTCTTACACACGACGATATTGAACTTCTGAAACTAACCTTCAACGATTTCCTTTTTCAGATTTTAGGCCTTGCCGACGAAAATCCTTCTGATAATTCCAATCTGGTGAATGAATTGATGAATCTTTTGCTCGAACTGCGTCAGGAAGCCAGAGACAGAAAAGATTGGGCAACAAGCGACCGTATCCGCGAGCGCTTACTCAAAATGGGCATTGAAGTGAAGGATTCAAAAGACGGACCCACATGGAAAATTTTATAAGGATCTAATTATTCAAGTTATTCAGGTTACCCATTTATCCTTCTGCTATTTCATTGCCGCAAATGTAGGTGCTTCAAGAGGCTTAATCTCATATCATCCATCAATTTCGGAACTAAGTCTGCAACTCAACTCGATTTGCTTTGATGAAACTTATCATGAAAGCTCAAATATTAGAAAATCTACTAAAAAGCAATCATTATTTGAACAGAATAAATATTTGTTTGTAATTATTATTAACTTTGCAGAAAGTTTGATGCTATGAAAAATGACCTTCAACAAATAAGTGAAAAATTCAGACAAAACAAATTGAAGATTACGCCTCAGCGCATAGCCATTTATAATGCCTTACTCGAACGTACCGACCATCCAACCGCAGAAGTCATATATCAAGAAATTCAACCACAATTTCCGGGGATTTCACTTTCAACTGTTTATAACACCTTGGAAATGCTGTGCGAAAAGGGCTTGATTCAGAAAGTAAAAACCGGTAGAGACAACATGCGTTATGATGCTATCGAACAGCCCCATCATCATTTGTATAGTGCACAAACCGATAGAATGGAAGATTATTTTGACGAAGAGTTAGACCAATGGTTGAAAGAGTATTTTTCGAGAAAACATATAAAAGGATTTAAAATTCAGGACATCAAACTGCAAATCACAGGTATATTCGAAGAAAATAATGTTAAACTTTAAAACTAAATATGATGAATAACTTTAGAGGACTTCTATTAATTGAATATTGGCTACACCTCAACAAAGCTCAAACAAGTTTGGCTTTGTGTTCGGTTTGCACAATATTTGGTTTCATGGAGCAGAGCATTCACCCCGTGAAATAAAGCAAAGCTTTCCCGCATAGCGGGATTTCACGGGGTAAACGGTTTAATCATGAAATCGGTTGGAATTGTAAGAGCATCGGGCATTATAGGGTTGATTAATCTGACTTATAACTTGTTTAGATATTCACCCCGTAGGATAAGCCAATTGTGCAACAATGTAACTAAAATAAAATAGATATCCAACGGGGTAAACAGCTTGTTCCTTTGAATATATTAAATGCTAAATAGCTGATAGATAGATAGATAGAAAATATTTGTAAAAAAGTTAAATTTTTTGATACAAGTTATTGAAAAATATCATATCTTTGTAACGATTTAAGAAAATCGTTAACGGGTTCTGCGGTTTTTTTATATCGTAAATTCAAGTAATTAATGCAATTTTTTAAGGGAGAATAAGATGGTAAAAAAATATTATATTTTTCAAGACAAAGGAGAAAAAAGCTCTTCCCCCTTTTCCTGATGGAATAAATGTTTAACTTTGCCCTCGGCCCATCAAAAGTTGATTCGGGAATATTGACCAATAACTCTTTGTTTAATTAAATCTTTATCTTTATGAAAAAGCGAACAATTACACTTTTTACAGCCCTGGCGCTGCTGCTGTTTGCGGGCAGCGTAGCAGCCAACAACATCAACGTTAGCAACATCAGGGTAACCGGCCAAAACACCACTGCCGGAGAAAACAATCCAGCCAACTACACGCTCGTGCAGTTCGACCTGAGCTGGGAAAACTCCTGGCGAACCTCCTCGGCACCCAACAACTGGGATGCCGCCTGGGTATTTGTGAAGTACCGCGTGGGCAGCGGCGACTGGCAGCATGCCTGGCTTAATAATACCGGCCACAGCAGCGGCACAGGTACCAGTGCCACCATTGATGCCGGACTGCTCACTCCCGGCACTGCCTTTCATGCCACCACCAACCCGGCATTGGGGGTATTTATTTATCGCTCGGCCGATGGCACGGGCAATTTCTCCATTACCGGCGCACAACTCCGCTGGAACTATGGCGCCAACGGCGTGGCCGACAATGCCACCGTGGATGTTAAAGTTTTTGCCATCGAAATGGTGTATGTGCCGGCGGGAAACTTTTATGTAGGCAGCGGGGGAACAGAAACATCTGCTTTTTATATGTATCCAACAACAACAAATCCTTATCAAATTACCGGTGAAGGAGCGATTACGGTAGGTACTACGGACGGTAATTTGTATTACCCCTCTTCAACTTATGGCGGAGACCAAAGCGGTCCTATCCCGGCCAACTTTCCCAAAGGCTACGCCGCCTTTTACTGCCAGAAATACGAAATAAGCCAACAGCAATATGTTGATTTTCTGAACACGCTGACAAGTGCGCAAGCAAGCACACGTTACCCTAATGCAACTACAAATCGCCATGCCATCACTGTTTCAGGCGGGGTGTACAGCACCACTAACCCCTATGTAGCCTGCAACTTCCTGAGCTGGATGGATGGCGCTGCCTACAGCGATTGGGCAGGCCTGCGCCCGATGACCGAACTGGAATTTGAAAAGGCCTGCCGCGGGCTGGAAACACCGGTTGCCAACGAGTACGCCTGGGGTACAGCTACTGTGGCGGGCAACGCTTATACCCTGGAAAATGACAATGCAACCAACGAAGGCATAGCCAGCAATTACAGCACATCTACCGGAAATGCGAGTTATGACATAACAGATGGCAGTATTGATGGCCCATTGCGTGTTGGGATATTTGCTGCAAATGCTGACAACCAGGGACGCATAACGGCCGGTGCCAGCTATTATGGCATTATGGAGCTAAGCGGAAATCTCTGGGAGCGAGCGGTAACGGTAGGAAACGCCACCGGGCGTGACTTTACCGGATTGCATGGCAACGGCGCACTGAGCACCAATGGCCACGCCAATGAAACCGCCTGGCCGGGACTTACCAGCGGCGAAGTAACCGGTGCCACCGGGTCCGGCTTGCGGGGCGGCAATTGGGGCAACAATGCCTCGCGTCTGCGCGTATCCGACCGCAGCCGCGCTGCAGGCACCAGCACCTTTCGGACCTACAATTGCGGGTTCCGGGCGGTTCGGGTGGCTCCGTAGGCTGGCCTGCGTTGGGGGATATAGGCATTTGGTTCTTGGGGTTTGGGGCGAAGCCCCAACGAATTTTTTGAGGTAATTTATCATGAGTATCAAAATAAAAAATGTGTACGACAAAATAGTAAGTCCGGAAAACCTTTACCGTTCGGCGCACCGTACTTTGCTCAAAGGACTGCGCTATAAGGAAAACGGTGCCGACTGGAAGTTACGCATGGAGTACCATATTAATAAGATACACCGTCAGCTTACCGATTTCACTTACCGTCACGGCAAGTACCAGGTGTTTAAAGTGTACTACCCCAAAGAGCGCACCATACTTGCTGCAAGCATCACCGACAGGGTAGTGCATCATGCCCTGCACGATGTTATTGAACCCATTGTTGATCGCAAGTTTATAAACCACAGCTACGCTTGCCGCTTAGGCAGGGGACAGCACGCAGGAATAAAAGCGGCCAAAGCCATGTTGCAGGCCAATGATTATTGCATCCACCTTGATGTAAAAAAATTCTTCTACAACATTCACCGTGATACTTTGCTTTCAATTGTTCGGCGCACTATCAAAGACGAAAAAGCAGATTGGCTGCTTACCCAAATTGTGGATTCATCCATTAACCATGCGTTCTTTCAACCAGCCGTTAGCCTTTCGCAATTGTCGCTTTTTGACGAAATGCCGGAGGTGAATGCTACCGGATTGCCCGATGCTGTTCGTGGACTACCTATCGGAAATCTTACCAGCCAATTGCTCGCCAACTGGTACCTGAACGAGTTGGATCAGTTTGTGAAACACGAATTAAAGCACAGCGCTTACATACGCTACATGGACGATATGGTGATTTTTGGCAACCACGCGAAAGACCTCAACCGGATAGAAAAGGAAATCAGTGCTTTTTGCAACGACAAGTTGATGCTTGCTTTGCATGATACAGGCGGCGCATCTCCTTATTATCACGGCCTCACTTTTTTGGGTTTTCGCATCTTCCGCGATCATACTCGTGTAAAAAGCGCATCAGTGGCAAGGTTTCGCAACAAGCTAAGCTATCACATCGCTCACACCGATTACCGCAAGAAAGAAGGGTTTGACGAGCTTTTTGCCCGCGCGCAATCATGGAATGCCCATGCAGCCAACGCTGATACCTGGCAATTGAGAACGAAGGTTTTTGGCCGGTACCCGGTTACTGAGTTTATGATGAAAAACAACTTTAAAACAGCTAAGATAAACCAACTACTGCAATGGAACTAACGCACGAACATGTTGTAACCGTTACCGAAATGAAGCAACTGCCACCACTGCTCGAGCGACACAGCGATTTTACCGTGTGGACGCTCAACAGAGTGCGCAAGTTCAATAAAGACCTTCGATTCAGCTTTGGCACACACATGGCCGATACCTGCCTTTCGATACAGGATGGGCTTGTTGATGCGCTTTATAGCGGTAAAGGAAATATTCGGCTCGAAAAACTGCAGCAGATAAGCACCATGCTGGAACAACTGCGACTTCAATTACGCATGGCTTACAACCTGAAACTTATTAATGCCCGCTCCCTGCATTATGCCGCCGGATGCCTTAAGGAGGAAGGCAACATGCTGGGGGGCTGGATAAAAAGCGAAGAACGATGAATACTAATACATTTATATCCGGTTTTTCTGAACGTCTGTTTTTACGGAAGCAGGCGCAGTGGCCGGGTCATTTCCCCGGCAGAATGTCCTGCTCCGGGTCTTCGGGCACGGAGCAAATACCAAAACCGGAAAAACCATACGGCGTGAAGGTTTCGGATATCCTTTATCCGAAGTTGCCGATTGGCAATCTTAACCATAAAAAAGGGTATTCTGCACATAACACGGGTCCGGCTTCCGGGGCGGCAATTGGAACAACAATGCAACGAACATGCGCGTATCCGACCGCAACAACGCTGCAAACACCAACACCAATCGGAACAACAATTACGGGTTCCGGGCGGTTCGGGTGGCTCCGTAGGCTGGCCTGCGTTGGGGGATTTTTTTAATGAATATTTAAACCTTTAAAATAAATACTTATGAAAAATAAAATATGGATTTTTATCTTGCTGGCCCTAATGCTGGCATTTACAGGGGCAAAAGCCCAGTACCTCGGCGGCAATGGCCGGGGCGATATCGCATTAACCAAAACTTTATTAAAGTTGGGGAATAACGATATATACCTCGGTGGCAACGGCCGGGGGGATATTGCAGTAACCAAAGCTTCAACAAGGTTGGGGAATAATTTTGTTACTGCTGGCAATTGGTCAGTCACTGCCAACTGGAGCGCAGCAGCTTTGCCCGGAACGGACGAAATAGCTTACATTATGGCCGATGCCACACTCGACCAGGATGTTACCATCAATGGTTTATCCATTCACACAGGCAACAGCCTTACCATCCCATCAGGCAAAACGCTTACTGTAACCGGAACGCTTGCCAATGATGCGGGCAACACCGGTCTGGTTATCAAATCGGATGGCTCAGGCGCCGGTTCGCTGATCCACAGCACAGCAAATGTAAAAGCTACCATTGAACGCTATATTGGCGCCTGGAGCGTTAACCATGGCTGGCATTTTCTTTCGTGTCCGATGGTTGCCGAAGCCATCCAGCCGCATTTTGTACCCAATCCCCCGGGCAGCAACCAGGATTTTTATAAATGGGACGAACCGTCGAATGTATGGGTGAATACCAAAACAGAAGCAGGCGCCTGGAATACCGATTTTGAAAGCGGTTTTGCCAGTGGACACGGATACTTGGTAGCTTATAATGCCGAAGTTACTAAAATTTTCAGGGATAGTATCAATGTGGTGGGTGTTTCGGTATCGGGATTGACCAATACGAGTGGCAAGACTTACAGGGGCTGGCATCTGCTGGGTAACCCGTTTGCCAGCGCAATAAAATGGTCGCAAGGCACATGGAACAAGACCAATATCGGGGCGAACCCTCAGATATGGGATGAAGCCACCGCCAGTTACAAAGTTTTAGCCGGCGATGGCATCATCCCTGCCATGAACGGTTTTATGGTTTATACCACCGGGTCGGGTTCGCTTACCATACCTGCCAATGCAAGGTTGCACAGCGACGGCGCCTGGTACAAATCGGGCAAGGAAGACCGGATACTGCTTGTTGCCCATGACCCACAGGGCAATACTGCCCAGGAAAGCATCATCCGGTTCAATTCAGGCGCCACTGAAAACTTTGATATGGATTATGATTCTTATTTTCTGGCAGGCTTTGCCCCAAATTTCTATTCTGTAGCAGGCGATGAACATTTTGCCTTGAACACCCTGCCGGTACTTACGGAAGGATTAAGCATTCCACTGGGTTTTGTTAAAAATGCTTCATCCGGTTTTAATATTGAACTTCAGGAAACCATGGAGGGTATTACTATTTATCTTACCGATTTAAAGACAAATACCAACCAGAATCTCAGTAAGAGCCCTGTTTATACCTTCACTGCCGAAGAAGGCGACCTGCCCGACCGCTTTAAGCTAACCTTTGGCAACGTGGGATTCAGCGAACCTTCAATCAGTCCGTTCAGCATCTATTCCGGCAACGGCGCCATATACATCAACAACGGGAATCAAATTGTTGAAGGGACTGTCACCATTTATTCGATAACCGGTCAGGCAATCACTACCCGTTCGCTTTCCGGCGACCGCTTGCAAAAGCTCAGTTTCAATGGCAAACCGGGTTGTTATATCGTAAGGGTTACAACGGATAAAGGTGTTTATTCACAAAAAATAATATTATAAACCATGAAAAAAATAATTCGCAACATCACCTTAATTCTTTTCCTGCTTTTCGGTTCAGCAACCATCAATAATGTTTTAGCCGACGATCCGGCTCCTCCGCCTCTACCGGGCGAGCATGGCATGGGCGGAAACAAGGCTCCTGGAGGCGGCGGCGCACCCATTGGAAGTGGATTGGGAATACTGCTTGGCCTTGGCCTTGCTTATGGTGCTACCAAAGTCATACGCAAGAATAGCGAGAAAGTCATAAGCAAGAATAGCGAGGAGGAATAGTGTAACAGGCCGCTCTTTGTTGCACTTGATTGCCCTAAACATGAGGCCGGTCTAAAAAGCCGTAAGACACTTAAACCCTCCCGCAAAATCGGGACGGGCACTGAAAGGGATTTACCCAGGTTTTGGGTTTTTATACTAAACTCAAGTTAGACTAAAAAATCTGAGGCTGTCATTAAAAATTGAGTGACAGCCTCTTTTTTCAAATCCCAACCTCTTTGCAATTACTACCTTCTATTTCTTCTTAAAAACCAATTTTCGATATTGCGGGTCCATCCATTCGATGAATATCTCTCTGAGCTCCCCATATTTCATTGGATTCACTTCGTTCTCTACAAATTCTATGGTGCGTCTTATCTTCACCATATTCCCATTTTTGCTCAATTGAATTCTCACAGCCCCAAAGTCTCTACGGATTTCGAGATTTCTTACAGGAGTTAGCAATTCGAGAGTATCGGGAATTTGCAGCGTATAGTCGTAATCTTCTATCAAAAAATAAGGGATGGCGAAGGGAGAAATCCTTGAGGATGGCATTGACGCAACGTTCCAACTGGTAACACCTGTTCGGGCAAAAGGTAACTCCATTTCATAAAAGCCTTTAGCAAGCTGAGTCAAACTTTTATCGGCTTTCATCGAAATCTCGGTCTGAAGCCTTTTGAGATTGGATTGTTTCAATTTGAAAGCAGTAACATTTTCTCCGCTACACAATCCCGTTAAAATTCGGTTTA
>Ga0208461_1000544_pt1 | contig 36320 bp, 24 predicted proteins | sample AD_JPNTR4_MetaG_FD_184448 | JGI IMG/M metagenome (GOLD analysis project Ga0208461, IMG submission 184448) | Active sludge microbial communities of municipal wastewater-treating anaerobic digesters from Japan - AD_JPNTR4_MetaG (SPAdes) (version 2) | ecosystem: Engineered > Bioreactor > Anaerobic...
GCACATTACCGTGCGGTCGCGGGGCGCCAGAAGGCGCTGAGTGACCCGGCCGCGGCGCTGGCGGCGTCCGACCGCATCGCCGCGCTCTGGGGCGAGCACCGGCTGCCGAAGGTCGTTCCGCCGCCCCCGCCGCCCGTCGCGGGCCTGCGGGGAAAGGTGACAGGGAAGAAGGAAGAGGGAAGAGGCAATCAGCGATCGCCAATCGCCAATCGCCAATCGCCAATCTCCAATCGCCAATCGCCAATCGCCAATCGGCAACTATCCCCGAGCGTCGGGAGTCGAGCGTCGAGTGTCCAAGAACTTTCACAAACAACGGCGGCCGCGCGGCCACCGCAACAGGAGGGAAGCGCAATGAGAGGCATGACGAACACCGTGGCGGCCTTGGCGGCCGCCGTGACGATGGGCGCGGGCGCGGCGCGGGCCGTGCCGGCGGTAAGCAACGTGCGGATGGAGCAGCGGGAGGGGACACGCGTGGTGGACGTGTGGTACGACCTCGCGGGAGAGGCCGCGATCGTCACGCTTGGCATCGAGACCAACGGCGCGGCGATCCCGGACTCGGCGGTGACGCGCCTCTCCGGCGACGTCTCGGTGGTGATCCAGCCCGGCACGGGCCGTCACATCGTCTGGAACGCGGGCGCGGACTGGCCGGAGAACGTGACCGAGACAGCCAAGGCGCGGGTGACCGCGTGGTCGGTGGACGCTCCGCCGCTCTACTGCGCGGTGGACGTGACCGGCGGACCGTCCACGAACAGCTATCCCGTCTACTATTACGCCAGCGCGGAGGCGGTGCCGGGGGGTGTGACCAACGACCTGTATAAGACGGTTCACATCCTGATGCGCCAGATCCCGCCGACGGGCGGAGAAGGGTTCATGATGGGCTCGCCGTCCAACGAGACCGGCCGCGACGGCACGCGGGAGGACTGGCACAAGGTAACGCTGACCAAGGCGTTCTACGCGGGAGTCTACGAGGTGACGCAGAGCCAGTGGCAGCAGGTGATGGGCGACGTGCGGCCATGGCCGGCCAGATGGAACAACAACGACTACAAGCTGACCCGCCCGGTGGAGCAGGTGTCGTACTACGACATCCGGGAGAACATCAACAACACGGACGACGCGGCCGTGGACTGGCCCGCGAACGACGCGGTGACGGCAGGCTCCTTCATGGGGCGGCTGCGGACCAAGACAGGGCTGGCGGGTTTCGACCTGCCGACCGACGCGCAGTGGGAATACGCCTGCCGCGCGGGCACGTCCGGGGCGCTGAACGACGGCACGGTGAACATCACCAACACGTCCTCCGACGCGCGGCTCGACCTGCTGGGGCGCTACCAGTACGACGGCGGCAAGGTGTGGAACGGCACGGCGTGGGTCGATCCCGCGACGGACTGCACCACGGCGAACGCCACGGCGGAGGTGGGGGCGTACCTGCCGAACGCGTGGGGCCTGTATGACATGCACGGGAACGTGTGGGAATGGTGTCTGGACTGGGACGCCGGGAATCTCGGGACGGCTCCGGTTGAAGATCCTACGGGGGCGGTTTCGGGTTCGGCCCGCGTGAGACGGGGCGGGAGCTGGGTCAACGCCGCGTCGAACTGCCGGTCGGCGTATCGCAGCAACCGCGGCCCGTCAATCCGGGACAGCCTCATCGGCTTCCGCCTTTTCAGGACCTTGCCTTGATCCTGTCCCGCAGGGTGCATACTTTCCCCGGAAGGGGAGAAACCGGGGCGCGGCGACGTGCGGAGAGCGGCGGTAGCCGCCGCACGACGGGCCGCGAACCCGGGCTTGCGGGGGTCGCGCAGGGGGCGGCCAGCCCCCTGCGGATGGAGGGCGGCTTTTTCCCGGCGCGCGTCGCGTGACGGAAATGCGCACTTGACTGATTTGGGCGGAGAGGCTTAGTGCCTTGCGGCTCGACAAGCACAATAAAAAACAAGTTGTTTCTCACACGAAGCCACGAAGGGCACGAAGGTGGATGCCGTTTTAAAAGAAGCCTTTGTGGCCTTTGTGCCTTTGTGTGAGATTGAATTGGGTTGCGGGCTTCGCCCGCGTTAGCATGTCCCCAGGTTGGCGGGAAGTTGCCGCCGACTGCGGAGGAAAACGGAATGGACGTGCGGGTGATCACGAGGAACGAAAGGACGGGAACGATGAAGGCTGTAATGGGAATCATGTTCGCGCTGGCGGCGGCGCTGCTGGCGGCGGTCGCGGGCGCGGAGGTGGCCGCGGTGTCGGAAGAGACGCCGCTGGACACGCGCTCGCTCAGCCGGATGACGGATGCCGAGCCGCAGGATCTTGACACGCGCAGCCACACGACCGACTGGTCGGCGCCGCGGAAGCTGAATACCAGGAAGATCGTCGGCACGGCGATCTTCATCCGGTGAAAAACACGGGACGGTTTTAGCTTCCGGGTTCCGGGTTTCTGGTTCCGGGTTCCGGGTTTCTGGTTCCGGGTTCCGGGTTTCTGGTTCCGGGTTCCGGGTTTCTGGTTCCGGGTTCCGGGTTTCTGGTTCCGGGTTTCTGGTTCCGGGTTCCGGGGGATCACGCAGGGGGATGCGCTGCGGGTATATGGGCCGGTAGTGAGCATGTTCAACGCTCAACTTCTGCTGCGCGACTGCTCGGTCAGGCCGGTGGCGAACGAGATGGAGCTGCCCCCGTCTTCCCAGCAGCCGGAGCTGCTCGATTTCATGGTGCAAAACGGTATTCAGCCGGTCGGGCCTTTTCTCTTCCAAGAACGGGGTTGACTGTTTTTTCTCCCCGGCACATAATGAGACCCGCAATGCCGCGTTCTGGCGGACACTTCTGTCGCGGCACGCCAATAAGGAAACGGGGAACATGATGCGCGGTGTGATGTGTGTGACGATGCTGGCGCTGGCCTGTGCCGGGTGGGCCGCAGAGGGCGTGAAGCGTCCAGCGGCGGTGCGGATCCCGGCGGGTGTCAATGCGGGGAAAGATCCGGATTTCGGCGATTATTCGCTGACCGTGGAAGAGCCTTTCCACATGGATGCGACCGAGATGACGTGGGCTTTCTGGCGCGAGGTGCGCGAGTGGGCGGTCACCAACGGATACACCGACCTGGCCGGCGTGGGTGCCGGCCAGGCGGACGATCATCCGGTGCAGGGGGTCAACTGGTTCGATTGCGTCAAGTGGTGTAATGCCCGTAGCGAGAAGGAGGGGCTCACGCCTTGCTATTTGGTGGGGGGCCTGGTGTGCCGCACGTCGGGTGGTGCGCCCGACTGCTCGTTCTCGGCTTCCGGCTACCGCCTGCCCACCCACATTGAATGGGAGTATGCGGCGCGCGGCGGGCTGGTCGGCAAGCGCTATCCGTGGGGCGACACCATCAGCCATCGGCAGGCCAACTATTTCAGTCACGCCGGCGACACCAACGACGTGAGCACGACGCGCGGGCATCATCCGGATTACGCTAAGGCGTCGATGCCCTACACCAGCCCGGTGGCGTCTTTTGAGCCCAACGGCTTCGGACTTTATGACATGGCTGGCAACGTCTGGGAGTGGTGCTGGGCGCCGAAGGGGGCCAGCCGCACCTTCCGCGGCGGGAGCTGGGACGCGGACGGTGGGGGTGTGCGGTGCGGTTACCGCAGCGAGAATAGCGGCAACGGCGAGCAGAGCGTGTTCGGTGGTTTCCGGTGTGTGCGTCGCGCAGGACAGTGACGTGAACGGGGGTGCGATGCATATCGAGGTGATTCCGGTTGGCCCCTACGCGGCCAACAGTGTGTTGCTCTGGCAGGTGCCGGATCAGGCGTGGGTGGTGGATCCCGGCGCGGATGGCGGCAAACTGCTGGAGACCTTGCGTCGTAAGGGCCTTACTCCGGCCGCTGTCGTGTTGACGCACGCCCATTTCGATCATATCTCGGCGGTGAATGACGTGGTGGCCGCTTATCCGGTGCCGGTCTATCTGCATGAGGCTGATGCCGCCATGGCCTTTTCACCGCTGAACGCGATGCCGCCGTATCCCGCGACACGCCGGCCGGCCACGCTCGACACCGGTAAGCGCGACGGCGATGTGCTGTCGATCGGCGGTCTGTCGGCCCGTCTGATCCACTCGCCCGGGCATACGCCGGGCGGCTGGTGCCTGTACTTCGAGGATGACGGCCTGCTGATCGCCGGCGACACGGTCTTTGCGGGATCGATCGGGCGCACCGATTTCCCGGGCGGCAGTCCGGACGAGATGGAAGCCTCGCTGCGGCGCCTGACCGCGTTGCCCGATGAGACGCGTGTGGTCTGCGGGCATGGCCCGATGACCACGATGGGGACTGAAAAACGGAGCAATCCCTACTTCCCGTAATCGGCTAGCGAGGACGCTCGTCCTGCACGCTGGCCGTCACACTCCGCTGGATGCTGCAGAGTGGGGGGGCGCGCGTCCTCGCGGGCTGCACGATCAAGGGATGCGCAAGAAAGGCGACGAAACGATGCAAACGCTCGCGGTTTCAGGGGGGAGGAGTCAGGGGTGACTGTCGCAGACCAGATCGTCACGCTGCTGCGCGAGACCGCAGGCGGCGAAGTGTCGAGCCGTCTGCTTTGTGAGCGGTTGGGTATCACGCGTGCCGCGGTCTGGAAACAGATTGAAGCGCTGCGCGCGGCCGGATACGTGATCGAGGCCTGCACGCGGCGCGGCTACCGGCTGGTCGCTGCGCCGGACCGTCCGAGTGCCGCCGAAGTGTTGCCGTTGCTGTCCACGCGGTGGCTCGGGCGTGACCTGCGTTACCTTGCGGAAACCGGCTCGACGAACCGCGATGTCGCGGCGCTGGCGCAGGCTGGCGCGGAGCAGGGGGTGGCGGTGGTGGCTGACCGGCAGAACGCGGGACGCGGCCGCATGACGCGCGTCTGGTTCTCGCCGCCCGACGTGAACCTTTACTTTTCCCTGTTGCTGCGCCCGCCCGTTGAGCCGGGGCGTGCGGCCTCGCTGCCGCTGGTCGTGGGGCTGGCGGTGGCCGAGGCTATCGAGCGTTTGGCGCCGGCATGCGTGCCCAAGATCAAGTGGCCGAACGACATTCTGGGCGACGGTCGCAAACTCTGCGGCGTGCTCTGCGAGATGCAGGCCGAGGCTGATTGTGTGCGCCACATCATTCCCGGCGTCGGCGTAAACGTCAATCTCACGCAAGCCATGCTGCCGGCCGAGTTGCGCGGCCGTGCCACATCATTGCGGATGATTGCGGGGCAGACTTTTTCGCGTGCGGCGGTGCTGGCCGCGATCCTGAATGCGCTGGAGCCGCTTTACGACCAGTGGTGCGCCGAAGGACTTGAGCCGTTGCTGCCGCGTCTGGCGCAGCGTGATGCGTTGTACGGGCGGGAGATTCGATTGGAGCAGGGGGGACGGATGCTGGCAGGACGCGCGGACGGCATCCAGCCGGATGGCGCGCTGCGCCTGGTGACGGCGCAGGGTGCGATGCCGGTCTACTCCGGTGAGGCGCATATCGGCACCTGAAAGGGAGGGACATGGAGTATCGGTCGACACAAGAGAAGGCGGGCGCGTTGCGCCGGGTGCGGCGTTTTGTGAACGGGCTCGGCCGCTCGCGGCAGTGCTGTGTCTGCGGACACAGTTTCTTCCGTTTCTCGCGGTTCCGGGGCGGCTGGAAAAGCTTTTCGCCCTACCTGCACAATGTCAAATGGACCGGCAGCGACTTCGATAACTTCTGGTGTCCCTTCTGCCGCAGTCACGACCGCGAGCGCCATCTGATGCTGTATTTCGACCAGTTGGGCATGTGGGACAGACTGGCGGGCGCGGCGATTCTGCATCTGGCTCCGGAAAAACATCTCGCCGCACGCATCGAGGCGTGCCGGCCATCGCGCTATGTCAAGGGCGACCTCGTGCCGAGCCGTGAGGGGGTGGAGCGCGTCGACGTGACGCAGATCCCGTTTGATGACGCCTCGTTCGATTGGGTGATCTGTAACCACGTGTTGGAGCATGTGCCGGATGACGCCCGCGCGCTCAGCGAAATCTGGCGCGTGCTCCGGCCGGGCGGTCGCGCGATCCTGCAAACCCCGTTTGCCTCGGGCTTGGACAAGAGCTTGGAGGATCCGGAAATCACGACGGACGAGAAACGCATTGAGTTTTACGGCCAGGAGGACCATGTGCGGCTCTACGGCACCGATCTGTTTGACCGTATCCGCCGGTCTGGTTTCCAGCTCTCGCTCCTCTCACATGCCGAGTGTCTGCCGGCGGTCGACGCACGGCGTTACGGTGTGAACCGCAACGAGCCGCTTTTTTTGTGCGTGAAGCCCGCCTCCGGGGTGTGATAAGCTGATTCCAAATCGGAGTGTTCCACATGAGTTTGAAGAAATGGGTCTGCTTGCTGCTGGCGGGCATCGGAATCTGGGGCTTTCCTCTTGAGGGTTGGGCCAAGGAAAAGCACAAAGAGCCCAAAGTCTCCGAGTTGCTGCAGCCGGCTAATGAGCTGATGTCACAGGCATCCGCCGCCTATGTTGACGGCAGAGCCAAGGAGGCCATCGAGGGATACCGCAAGGCGCTTGCCGAGTTGGCGCGTCTTGAACGTGAGCATCCCGCGCGTGTCACCAGCTCTGAATTTGCACCGGTGCGTTTCCGTAAGGCGCTGTGCGAGACCGAGATCGACCGCATCATGCTCGAAGAGATGAACGCTACGGCCCGGACCGTGGCTGTGACCGACACGTCGGCGCTGGAGGCCAAACGCGCGGCCCGCAAGAAAGAGGCCGAGACCAACAATTTGCCGGAGGCGGCGGTCAAACTGGCCCCGAAAAAGGGTGAGACGCCCGAGCCTCCGCCCGATGCAACGGCGGCAGGTGATGGGAAAAGTGCGCCGGCAGGAAAACCGATTAACATCCGCGACGAGTTGGAGTGGGCCAAGGACATGCTTTCGGTCGACCGCTTCGACGAGGTGGAGGCGTCGGTGATCAAGGTGCTGAAGCAGGATCCCGAAAATGTCGATGCCCGGTTGCTGATGGCGCTGTCGAATGTGCAGCAGGGCAAACACAGGGATGCTTCGGTGGTCCTCGATGATCTGCTGCAAGACGTGCCGCGCGATGAGGCAGTCTTATTGTTGGCGGCGGGTTGCTATGCGGCGTCCGGCAATTACTCCAAGGCCATGACCACGTTGGACAAGGCGCTGACGGTCAACCCGAAGCGTCCGGACGGCTACCTCAACATGGCGTGGCTGTTGTTGGAAATGGCCCCCGGCAAGTTGGACGAACCGGAGATGTATTATCGCCAGGCCGTGAAACTCGGTGCCGCACGTGACCGCGACCTCGAGCGCCGGCTGGGTATTCGCCAGGAGTAGCCGTCCTCTTTTGCCGCCGTCCGCCGCCCGCGCCGCCGCAAGGGGAGCGGATCTCCGATGCCGGTGACACCCTGACCCGCAGCACCCCGCCACTCATCACCCCGCGTATTCGCGCCAGGCGGCGCGGAACCACAGGAGCGTCTGCCACGGCGCGGTGTAGGGCGTGTTGCAGCTCGCCGAGAACATGAACCGGTGCGCGTAGGGGCGCATGCGGCCGAACAGCTCCCGGACGTAGGCGAACACCGCCTCGCGCGTGCGCAGCCGCTCGAACTCCTGCGCACTGATGCCGCCCGTGAGGATCATCCGCTCGCCGCTGAGGCGCATCGCCTCATCCAGTTCCACATCGCCCAGCGTGGGGAACGCCACGCCCTCGAGACCGTCCACCCCGAGCGACGCGATCAGCGCGAGGTTGTCGCGCTGGTGTCCGCAGGCGTGGATGAAGAAGATGGCGCCGTGCTCGTGGCAGATGCGGCTGGCCCTTTCATAGAAGGAGGCCGAGTACTGCTCGACGTAGTACGGCGGGTGGAAGGCGGTGTCGAGGTTGTCCATCGCCATCATCACGCGCACTCCCGCCCCGGCCATTTGCCGCACGAGGTCGAGCTGCGCCGCCTCGTGCAGTGCCAACAGTTCCTTCACCCGTTCGGGATAATCCATCAGGCAGTAGGTCGCGTCCTGCGGCCCCAACAGCACGTAGAGCATCTTCAGCGGCCCGATCAGCTCTCCCGCCACCACGACGCCGTCGGGCCCGACCCGCTCCTGGAGTGCCGCGAACCGTTCCGGAACGAAGCGCCAGCGACGCGTCCGCAGCAGCGCCTCCAGCTCGTCGAGCTGGTTCGCGTAGTCGTCAACCGCGTATTTCTCCTGCACCAGTGTTGACTCAGCGAAGAGGTACCTGAGCCGTTCGGTCAGCCTGCCGTAAGTACGCTCAATCACGAGGTCACGGCCCTCCGTCCACTCGCGCGCGCCGCCGTTCCACGTCTCCTCGCACAAGCCGCCCCACCAGCCGCGCCGCTCGTCGCAGTAGATGTTCCGGCTGAAGACGTCGAGGCCGAGCCCCTCGATCAAAGCCAACTGGTCGCGGCAGTGCGCGGCCTCCGGCGGCAGCAGGCCGTGGTTGCGGTGGTGCGCGAACCACTGCCAGTAGTTCGGCGCGTAGACGATCCGTTCCGGCCGCCGCCGCTGCAACACGTCAAGAACGCTCATGCCTGTACCTCCATGCGCTCCAGCCGGGGCACGAGGACGTGCATGACTGCGAGTGCCACCAGATAAGACAGCGAGGCGATCGCGAAAGGCACGAAATAATGGTTGCCGGTGTAGTCCAGCACGCGCGCCACCAACTGCGCGAACACCATACCTCCCAACGCCCCCGCCATGCCGCCGATGCCGACCACCGAACTGACGCCCTGCTTCGGCACCGTGTCACTGACCAGCGTGAAGAGGTTTGCCGCGAAACCGCAGTGCGCCGCCGCCGCCAGCCCCACCAGCACCATGGCGAGCCACGGTTCAGGTACGCACGGCGTGGCCATCACGGGCATCACGCACAGCGCACAGACCAACAGCGCCGTTTTGCGGGCCGCGTTGACCGTCCACCCCAGCTTGAGCAGCCGCGACGACAACCAGCCGCCGCCGATCCCGCCGAAACTCGCCGCCAGGAACATGATCATCAGCGGCAGGCTGCTCTGTGTCAGCCCGAGTCCGTAGCGTTTGTTCAGGAAGTCGGGCACCCAGAAGATGTAGAACCACCAGATCGGCGATGAGGCTGCCATGCCGACCACGAACGCCCAGGTCTGCCGGTAGCGCAGCAGAATCCGCCACGGGATCTTGCCCGCGGGATCGGGCGGGTCTTTGCGGATGTGCGCCAGCTCCGCGGCGGACACCCGCGGGTGGGTTTCGGGAGACCGGTAGAGCCACAGCCATGCCGCCACCCACGGGAATCCGAGCGCGCCTGTCACGATGAACGCGGCCTGCCAGCCCCACTGCGTCGCCAGCCACGGCACGATCAGGGGGCAGACCACCGCGCCGACGTTGCTGCCCGCGTTGAACACGCCGGTCGCGAACGCGCGCTCCTCTTTGGGGAACCACTCTGCCACGGCCTTGATGGCCGCGGGGAACATGCCGCCCTGCGCCAGCCCCAGACCCGCGCGGGCGACGGTGAAGCCGAAGACCGTCCGCACCGCCGCATGCGCCATCGCCGCCAGGCTCCAGGTTGAGACGGAACCCAGAAAGCCCAGCCGTACACCGATGTGGTCGATGAGGCGTCCCGCGGACACATACCCCAGCGCGTAGGTCAGTTGGAAGGCCGTCACGATCCAGCCGTATTCGATCTGTGTCCAGCCGAGTTCCCTCTCCAGCGACGGTTTCAGGATGCCCAGCACCGCACGATCGACATAGTTGATCGTTGTCGCAAAAAACAGCATCGCGCAGATCGTCCAGCGGAAACCGCCGGAACCCGAAGTGTCCGGTTCGCTCACGTGTAAATGGTCTCCCGTTCAGTAAACCCAGATCAGGGTGCCCCGCCGGATCCGGAGGTTCACGCGGTGCGCGGCTTCGTCCAGCAGGAACGACACCGATCCATCGGTGCCCTCCAGCGTCCACAACGCCGCCTCCGGCGTCTCTCCCTGGCCGTTGTCCCACGCCTTGCCCTGCAGCAGGGGGATGGTGCAGGTTTCCGTCACCTGTGCCAGATTCGTCACCGACCAGATCATGCCGACGGGCAGGCGAACCAGACCGGTCACGTCGATCAGCGGCCGGCCATCCGCATAGTCGGCCGCGATCACCGCCCCCGTCCGGAAAACGAGTTCCCCGTCAATCTTTAGAACCCCGTCGCCCTGGCTCACCGCCTCGATGCGGCCGCCCGCCTCCACCGTCACCGGACCGCGTACGCCGCCCGCGCCGAAAAGCCGCCCGCCGCGTTGCACGACCAGCCCGCCCGCGTCGCGGACGTCCAGTTCGGCACTTCCCCGGATCTCCACGCTCGGTGCGCCGCGCAACGCTCCGCCCGGCACCGGATTCACCCACTTGTCTTGCAGATATGTGGTGAGCGTTTGGATTTGTCCCGGCGTCAGCGCGAAATCGAACAGCAGCATCTCGGCGATGTCGCCGTTGAACGGCTGTGATTTGCCTGACGCCCGCAAGCTCAACGCGAACCGGTCCGCGTTGAACGCGCCCTCGGACGCCGCAGGCGCGCCCCATTCGCGTCCGTTCATGATCATGCGGTGGGCCGCGCCATCGAAGCGTGAGACGAGGCAGACCGTGGTCTCGGCGGAAAGGCCGGAATATCCCGATTTGCGTTTTTCCTCGCGATATCCGAAATAGTTGGTACCATCCCACGCGTACACGAATACACCGCCGTTGACCGAGTTGTGGTCGTCCTCGCCATCCTTCCAGACCGTCAGAACGCGTGCGTCCGTCACCTGTGCCTCGCGCCGCCGCAACACGACGACCGCCGTGGCCGTCTCGCCCGTCAGGCTGAACGTGTCCGCCAGCAACGCCTGTTTGACCGTCGCGTCTTTGTCGAAGTGAAGCGCCGCCCGTCCGTTCATGGCGTCCGCTGCGACCGTCGGCCCCGCAAGCCCTGGCGGCGGCACCATGGACGCCTGTCCGCGCGCCACCCGGTTCGACCACGCCAGCACATGCCCCGCAGCATCGGTTGCCAGCGTTTCCGCCGCCGACGCGTCGAGCCAGACCCGAGCGCGGCCGCACAATCCGTCGGGGGTGTCCTCCGCTGACGACCGCCATTTCTCGCGGAGATATGTCCGGATGCGCGCGGTCTCCGACGCGGAGAGCGCACGGTTGTAGACCAGCGCCTCCGCAATGTCTCCGGTGAAGTGACAGGTCATGCCGTTAACCGGGCGGGCGCCTACGGAGAGTCGGTCCACGTTGAACCTGCGATGCGCCTGGACGCCGGCCGAGGCCGCGCCGTCTACCGCCATGACATGCCTGTATCCGTCGAACGACGACACCAGGCACACCGGTGTGCCGGCCGGAACATCGTGACATGCCGACAGCCGGTCATTGTTACGGGTGGCCACCCAGAAATAGTTGGTGGTGGATGAAGGACTCCAGGCCAGAGCGGCACTGTCCGTCCTGTTATGATCCGTCGAGCCGCTTTTGTACACGGACAGCAAGCCCGCGTTCGCGTCCATAGCCGCGCCCCGGCGCAGCATGACGAAAGCGGTCAGTTGGACGTCGGTGTTGCTGTAGCTGCTCTCCAAGAAAAGCGCGGTCTTCTGCGTGTTGTCAAACCGCATGACGGGACGCCCATTCATCGCGTCCTGAACCCAGAGCGGCCCCGCGCAATCGTTCGTAGCGGGAACCGTCAGCGCCGCGCCCGTGCGCGGATCCGTCCACGCCGTCACGCGCCCGTCCGCGTTCGTCGTTACGGAAGCGGCGTCGCTTGCGTCGACGCGCAGGTCGGCCTCCGCCAACAGCGCATCGAGGTCGTCCGCCCGCCGCCACTTCGCGGCCAGATACGCCTCGACCTTCGCCGCCTCTGCGTCTGAAAGCGCGCGGTTGAAAACCAGCATTTCCTGAACATCGCCGTTGAAGGTCACCGTGTTGCCGTCGGCGCTGCGCGTCCCGAGGCGCAGCATGTTCGCGTCGAATGTCTGCTCGCAGGCGACAGGCGGCGCACCCGGAATGCCGTTCACTGTGATCGCATGGGTGGCGCCGTCGAACCGCGACATCAAGACCGAAGAACGCCCGGGCACAAGATAGGCATAACCCAGCGTCACGCCCTCACGGCGCGCGCCCCACTGTTGTCCGTTTCCGGTTCCGTTCAAGAAAAAAACGACCGTGCCTGCCGTACTGTTCCAGTCCAATCCGCCATTCTTGATGAAAGAGGCCACGCCCGTTTTGTCGTACTGGCTGTCACTCGGAATTAGGCTCGCGAAAACGGTCAGCGCCTTCCCTCGATGATAATATCCGCTGCCCAGTTGAAGTCCGTTCGTCAAATCTTTGTCAAAACGGACGGCGGGCAGTCCATTTTCCTCGGCCAATTGCGGCAGTTCCGAACTGAAAGGGGTCAACGCGCATTCGGAAACCCGGTTCGACCACGCCAGCACGCCCCCCTCGGCGTTGGTGACGAGCGTTTCAGGGCTGGCGGCGTCGAACCAGAGCGACGCCCCGTTAAGCAGCGCGCCGGGTGTGTCTGACGCCAGCCACTTTTCACGCAAGTAGTGGGCCACATGCTGCTCCTCGGCAGGCGTGAGCGTACGGTTGTAGACCAAGACCTCCGCGACATCCCCGTTGAAGGGATAGGCGTAACTGCTTACCGGCCGGTTGCCCAGCAACAGCCGGTTCGCCGCGAAGGGTTGGGCATATAGGGGGTTGGTGCCCACGCTGCCGACCAGTTCGCCGTCCTGAACCACCGTGTGCGACTTCCCATTGAACCGCGACATCAGGCAAAAGGGCGTCTCCTGCGGCACGAATATATTTCCCGTCTGCCACCCGTTCCGCGTGCCCTTCAGGCTGTTGAACGGGGCGCTACCGCCCATTTGGAAGAAAACCGCGCCGTTCGGTGTGTCGTAATCCCTTTCCCCGTCTTTATAGAGCGACAACACGCCCGCGTTGGCCGTCTGGAGCGTGCGGCGCTGCATCACCGCGAAGGCCGTGGCCGTGTGGGTCGTGTTCTCATAGCCGGACAGCATGATCAGCCCTTTGTTGTTGACGCGCTGGAACCGGGCCGCGGGCTTGCCCCTGACCGCATCGGCGACCCAGAGCGGCCCGCCCCCGCCGAGTGGGGTCGTCGCCGACTTTCCGACCCGGTTTGACCAGACCGTGATCTCACCTGCGCTGTCGGTGGCCAGCGTTGCGGCGGCGGAGGCGTCCAGCCACACCGCAAGCCCGTCCATCACCGGTGCCTCATAGGCACTCACACTCTTGAGCGTGCCCGCCTCGACCCGGTAGCTTCCCGTAAAAATGCTTTGTCCCTTCAGCCAGACGCGTCCTTCGCCCGCCTTGGTCAGGGTGGCCGCGCCCCGCAGCCCGCCGGAATGGACGAGTTCGCAACCCTCCGACACGCTCCACGTCTGCGGTGCCGCCACCGCGCACGGCAGCGCCAGCGCGACATCCGCGCCCGAAACACAGACACCGGCCGCGCCGACCGCCAGTGCGGCGCCGCCCTCCGCATCGCCATGCACCGCCTGCGTCAGGTTGGTGAAGCGAAGCCCCGCCACGGACACGCTGTTCGTCAACAGGAACGCCCACCGCGTGACCGGCTGTTGCGCGGGATCGAACACGGCCACGTCTTCATCGGTCGGCACACTTCCGACGCTCCAGTTCGACGGCGTGTGCCAGTTGCGGCTCGTCGCGCCACTCCAGAACACTTCGGTGCCGAAAAGCGGCAGGGCCACACCAAGCATGCCCGCCCGCATCCACAGACCAACCGTCGCCCGCGTCATGCGTTTCATCGTGCCCTCCTATTTCTGATCTCCTTCCAAAATTAAACCGGAAATCACCGCCCTGCCTTTGACGGGCGACAACGTCACCGAAACCTCGCCGGGCCGATGCAGTGTCACCGGGAAGACACGCTCCAGCAGCCGGTTCGCGCCGCCCGCCTCTTTGAACACATCGACCTCCGCCACCTGCATGCCGCCACTGGCGGCGCGGCGCAAGTTACGCACGGGCGTCCACCGTTCGCTGTCCGCCGAAGTCTCGATCGAGAAATCGGCCTGCCGTTGGTCCCCCCTGTACCAGAGCAGGCCGATGCGGTCGGTCACGGCCTGCGGGTCGAGGCGGAGACGCAGCCAGTGGTCGCGGCCGTCGGCGGCCCAGCGCGTCTCGAGATCGCCGTCGACAGCTTTTTCGGCCTCAAACCCCTTCACCGCCGCACTCGCGGTCGCGCGCGGGCCGCCGCCGGTCTGGGCCAGCGTCGCAAGCCGCACCTCGTGCAGGCTGTTCCATGCGTTCTCCGACGTGCCGCGGCAGCGCAGGCGCAGGTAGGCTGCCTTGACCGGCTCGAACGTCCACTCCTCTTCGCCCCCGGCCGTTCCGACCCTCACCTCGAAGACATGCTGGCCTGCCGCCGTCGCGTCGGGGTCGAGCAGCAGGAGGCGCAACCGGTAATCTCCGGGAGGCAGGGACACCGGATGGACGATGGGGCGCACCGCCAGCGTGAGCGGCTTGGCTATCAACAGCCCCTGCCGCCCGATTTCCTCCCTGGCCGTCGGCGCCTCGAAAGTCTCCGCGCCGGTCTCTTTTGTGCCGAGCCTCTGCCATACGCGGTGCGCGTCATCAAAGAAGTAGGTGAAGCGCCCCGGAGCCTGGGCCAGTGGATCGTGCGACGTCGGCCCGAAGGCGTAGCGCACCGGCTCCATGCCGAGTATCTGGCGCAACCGCGTGAAATAGACCAGCCAGCGCGTGTTCAGCGAAACGACGAGTCCCTGCTCGCCGCGCGTGATGCCGCCGATCGAACTGAACGCGGCGTACTGCCGGATGACGGACTCGGGATCGCACTGCGCCATCAATGTCCGCGCCCGCTCCGTCGCGTTGTCGGCGATCGCCGCCTGCGCCTGCTGGAAGAGGTCGTGCGTCTCGAAGAACGCGGCGACGAAACGCTCCCAGCCGCGGCAGAAGTCGGCGTGCTGGCCTTTCGCGCCGTCCAGCAGCTTGAGCCGTTCGCGGCAGCCCGCCGCCACGGCGGCGCAGTTGGTGAGCGGGCGGTCGATCAGGCGGTCGCCCGTCTCACGGGCGAAACGCGGCGCCTCGGTGATCCACTGGTAAAGATAGCCGCCCAGCGCGGGCTCGTTCAGTTCCTGCTTCGCGAACACCTCGCAGGTGGTGCGGAGCGGCTCGTCCCGCGTCGCCGCAAAGACCTGCCGCGCGTGGCTGAAGAAATACAGGTCGAGCGGGCGCGTGGTCCAGTGGATGACGCCGAAGCCGGCGGCGCGCGCGTCGGCCAGCTTGGAGGCGAAGTCCTCGAACGGCGTGTAGGGCCGGCCGAGATAGTGGGCGTCGTCGTGGTGCGCCCAGATGACCGGGATCACGGGGCGGTGCGCGCCGACCGCCGCCAGCGCGGCCCGCCCCTCGGCGCTGCCGAGTTGCGGCTTCCCGTGGATCACGTCGTAGTCAAGCCCGAGCAGCGGCACGCCCGCCGGCAAGAAGCGGTCGGCCGCGGGTAAAAACTCGAAGCCCCATGTGCCCGCCGCGATCTGCGTGTGCGATGCCCCGAGTTCGTTCCGCGCCTTCTCGAACGCGCGCACGATCTTGCCGATCGCGAAGAGGCCCGCCGAGCGCCACGCCTTCTCGTATCCCGGCGTGCGGGCGATCTCGTCGGCATACTCTTTCTTCCACGCTTCCGGGAACTCCGTCGCCTTGAGTGCCATCCACGGCGTGTTACCTCGACGGAACCACACGACCAACCTGGTGATCTGCGGGTAAGCTTTGAGCAGACCCTCCACCTGGGCGCGGTAGTAGGCGTAGCCCTCCGGCGTGTCGGGCATCGGCAGCCAGAGACCCTGGCCTGCCTTGAAGCGCGCGGTTTCCGGCAGCAGTTCCACCAGTTCCGGCGGGTTCGCGCTCGGCGTGTCGACGTCCACCGCGAAGTAAACCCCCATGCCGCGGCCCGCCGCGTCGGCGAAGACCCGGCCCATCAGTGCCTGCGCCGCCTCGACCCGCCGTTCGTCCGGCACCCTCCCCGCCGCACACCCGAACACCGGCCCGTCGAAGACCTCACCGCCGACCAGACGGCGCACGTCGTTCACATGCATGGTCGACCAGTCGCGCCCCCTGGCCGTGGTGGAGAGATAACCGACCGGTTTGGGCCGCCCCTGAAACGTGAAGCCCGCCATCGGGTTGTTGCCGTAGGCGTGGACCATGATCGCGTTGTAGCCGTATTTCTGCGACTGCGCGGTCCAGCGCTGCCAGTCCTCGAAGTCCCAGGTCGAACAGCCGCTCAGAAAGTTGTGCCAGTTGAACACGAGCCGCTCCGGCACCAGCGGCCGGCCAGCAGGGGCCTCCGCCCGCGCACTGCCGATGAACACCGCAACCCCCGCCGCCATCCACAACACCGTCTGTCTCATGATGCTTGACCTCCCTTTATCCATCATTATCGTGGCACAAAAAACCTCTGGCGTAAATCAGCCTTTTTGCGCAATAATAGGCTTATTTGCGACACATGAAAAGCGACGGAGGAGACACCCGCTTGCCATGACGAAACGGAAACCGAAAGCGCGTGCGGATCGGCGCGTTGCGCTGGCTTTCCCCAACACGATGGTGATCGCGGGGAGCCTGCTGCACGGCATTCTGGACTACGCGCACAGCCGGGGCGGCTGGAGGTTCACCCAGATGCCCGAACAGATATCCCCCTCCGCAGCATGGCTTCAGAACTGGAGCGGTGACGGCGCTTTCGCGGTCTTGATCACGGCGGAAGAAATCCGTCTGGCGCGCAGGTTGCCCTTTCCGGTCGTCAACCTGGTGGGTTACCTCTACGATGAGACGCTGCCGGCCGTCACGCTCGACCAGCGTGCGACAGGAAGGCTCCAGGCCAGGCACTTGCTGGAGCGGCATTTCCGGCGGCTGGCGTATTACGGGACGCGCGACCTGTGGTACAGCCGTGAGCGCCGAGCCGGGTTCTGCGAGGCGGCATCCGCCGCAGGCGTGACCCCGGTCTGCCGGATGGTGCCGTCGGGCATCCGTTCCCGCTACACTTTGACCGACCAGCAGGCTGAACTTGTCCAGTGGCTCCGTCCGATGCGTCCGCCCTTTGGCGTGGCTGCCAGCACTGACCGGCGGGCCTGCATGGTGATGGAGGCCTGCGCCGTCCTGGGGCTGCGCATTCCCGAGGACGTCGCGGTCATCGGTGTGGACAACGATCCGACCGTCGCGCCGTTCTCGGACCCTCCGCTCTCCAGCGTCGCCCGGAACGACAGCGAGCTCGGCCGCCGCGCGGCCGAGCTGCTGGACATCCTGATGGATGGCCGAGAACCGGCGGGCCGCCGTGTGCTGATCCCGCCGGGGAACGTGGTGGCGCGCCGATCCACCGAGACGCTGGCGGTCGAGGAGCCCGTGCTCACCGGTCTCGTCGGGGAAATCCGGGAACATCTCGCGGAGCCGTTCGGCGTCGAGTTCATCGTGGGCCGGACGCGGATGTCGCGGCGGCAGGTCGAGCGGCTGTTCCGCCGCGGGCTTGGCTGCCCGCCGTACGCGCTGATCAACCGGCTGCGCGTGGAACGGGCCTGCCGTCTGCTGGAAACGGAGCGAGGTCTCCCGCTGACCCGCGTGGCCGAAGCCTGCGGGTTCACAAGCCTACGCCATTTCCGCATCGTTTTCCAGCGGACGACGGGACATTCTCCCGCCGTTCACCGCAAGGCAGCGGCGGAGATTTGGGGTCGCTCATCCCAGAGCGGGAGTCAAGAGTCAAATGATCACCGCTCCCACTTATCTTAGTGGGTACTTTCTTTTTCACGGTCTTTGCTCCTTCATAACGGTGGGGTCAGTCGTGCGCTCTCGTCCTCGAATCCATCGGCGCTTCGTCCTGTAGTTACGGTCAGGTTTAAAAACCGTCCCGTCCAGTCGCCCATCTGGATCTACGCCGGCCGGCTTGCGCCGCCCATCTGAATCATTTCACCTTGCCTCCTGCAATCTTCGCGACGTCGAACTCCGTGCCGTCGCGCAGCATGAAGTGGCACGCCTTGGCCATCTTGCCCGCCAGAGCCTTCACGGCGATCACGCGCTTGCCGCCGCTCCTCGCCGTCTTCCGTTGGAACCAGGCGTTGATCTCGGGAGAGTAGCGCACGGCCATGTTCGCGGCTTCGACGAAAGCCCACGCCAGGTAACGGTTGCCGACAGAAAATGAGACTCGGCGGTTATGGGCAACTGGCGGCGCCCGACTTTTCAGCGCAACAAAATATGAGATATGACTGCGATGGGGCTACGGCTCGCACGCCTCGCCGGCGGCCAGTGGTTACGCCCATGGGCTGACTGTTGCGGCCTGATCCGGACGAAAACGTTTGGCAATCGCCCCTGCCTAAAGTACATTATGCATATTTTATGTTGGGGAGTTGCACCCGGCATCCCCGTTGCCGTCTCTGGAAGTTCAAGAAGAACGAGGTGGACGCCTGGGTGAAGGCCGGCGGCGCGGCCGAGCCTTTAACCGCCGGGAAAAGCCGCAAGGGATGATCAACGAGGATCAATTTGATTATGGCGAAATCTGATAGTAGCAGAAATGGCGGCAACCTTGGCTTCGAGACCGAACTCTTCAAGGCCGCCGACAAGCTGCGCGGCAACATGGAGCCCTCCGACTACAAGCACGTGGTGCTGGGGCTCATTTTCCTGAAATACATCTCCGACGCCTTCGAGACCAGGCACAAGGCGCTGCTGGCCGAAGACCCGGCCGCCGCCGAAGACCGCGACGAATACCTCGGCTACAACGTGTTCTGGGTGCCGAAGGAGGCGCGTTGGTCGCACCTGCGGGCCAACGCGAAGCTGCCGACCATCGGCACCCTGATCGACGACGCCATGCGCACCATCGAGAAGGAGAACGAATCCCTCAAGGGCGTGCTGCCCAAGGACTACGCCCGGCCCGCGCTCAACAAGGTGATGCTGGGCGAACTCATCGACCTGATCTCCGGCATCGCTCTGGGCGAGGAGGGCAACCGCTCCAAGGACGTCCTGGGCCGCGTCTACGAATACTTCCTCGGCCAGTTCGCCGGTGCCGAGGGCAAGCGCGGCGGCGAGTTCTACACTCCGCGCTCGGTGGTGCGCGTGCTGGTGGAAATGCTGGAGCCCTATGTCGGCCGCGTCTACGACCCCTGCTGCGGCTCGGGCGGGATGTTCGTGCAGTCGGACAAATTCGTGCAGGAGCACGGCGGCCGCATCGGCGACATCGCCATCTACGGGCAGGAGTCCAACTACACCACCTGGCGGCTGTGCAAGATGAACCTGGCGGTTCGCGGCATCGACGCCGACATCCGCTGGAACAACGACGGCAGCTTCCACAAGGACGAGCTGCGCGACCTCAGGGCCGACTTCATCCTCGCCAACCCGCCGTTCAACATCTCCGATTGGGGCGGCGAGCGCCTGCGCGACGACGTGCGCTGGAAGTTCGGTGCGCCGCCGGTGGGCAACGCCAACTACGCCTGGCTGCAGCACATCGACTACCACCTCGCCCCCAACGGCACCGCGGGCGTGGTGCTGGCCAACGGCTCGATGAGTTCCAACCAGAGCGGCGAGGGCGAGATCCGCAAGGCCATGCTGGAAGCGGACGTGGTGGATTGCATGGTGGCGCTGCCGGGGCAACTCTTCTATTCCACCCAGATTCCCGCCTGCCTGTGGTTCCTGGCCCGCAACAAGAACCCCGGCAAGGGCCTGCGCAACCGGCGCGGGCAGGTGCTGTTCATCGACGCGCGCAAGATGGGCGTGATGGTGGATCGCACCCGGCGCGAACTCACCGACGAGGAAATCAAGAAAATCGCCGACACCTACCATGCCTGGCGCGGGGAAAAGGATGCGGGCGAATACGACGACGTGCCGGGCTTCTGCAAGTCCGCCACGCTGGACGAGATCCGCAAGCACGACTACGTGCTGACACCGGGGCGCTACGTGGGCGCGGCGGAGCAGGAAGACGACGGTGAGCCGTTCGCAGAAAAGATGGCGCGGCTGGCGGCGCTGTGGCGTGAGCAGCGCGCGGAAGCGGCGCGGCTGGATGCGGCGATCGAGGCGAACCTGAGGGAGCTTGGGTATGGCGCGTGACGTTCTCCAGCAAACAAGTACCCAGTACAAGCAATGGCTTGGCGCACTGAAAGCACGCTTTCGCAGCGTACAACTCAAGGCCGCCGTGGCGGTCAATACCGAGCTGTTGCGTTTTTACTGGGACTTGGGGGCCGACATCACCGCCCGCCAAGCGGAATACGTCTGGGGCAGCGGCTTTCTGGAAACCCTGAGTCGCGACTTGATGCAGGAATTTCCGCAGGTGAAGGGCTTTTCGCTGCGCAACCTGAAGTACATCCGCCAATGGTTTGCTTTCTGGAGCCAAGCTGAAATTGGGCAACAGCTTGTTGCCCAATTGACGACCATTCCCTGGGGACACAACCTCGCCATCATCAGCAAATGCCAGAGCCGTCCCGAGGCGCTGTACTACGTACGGCAAACGCTGGCCAACGGCTGGAGCCGTGCCGTGCTCATCCACCAGATGGAAAGTGGCCTGTGGCAGCGCGAGGGCTGCGCCATCAGCAACTTCGCCCAGACCTTGCCCGTGCCGCAGTCCGAACTGGCCGCACAGGTGCTCAAAGACCCTTACGTATTCGACTTCCTCTCGTTGACGCCCGAACACACCGAGCGCGAGCTGGAACATGCCTTGCTGGAACATATCACCCAGTTTCTGCTGGAGTTGGGCGCAGGCTTTGCCTACATGGGCCGTCAGGTGCCTTTACAAGTGGGCGAGCGTGAATTCTTCCTGGACTTGCTCTTCTATCACGCGCGCCTGCACTGCTATGTGGTGGTGGAACTGAAAACGGTGGACTTCGAACCCGAATTTGTCGGCAAACTCAACTTTTACCTCAAGGCCGTTGATGCTCAGATGAAAGGCGAGCGCGACGCGCCAACCATTGGTCTCTTGCTGTGCAAAAGCAAAGACCGCCTGGTGGCCGAATACGCCCTGTCAGATATACACAAGCCCCTCGGCCTGGCCAGCTATCAACTCACACATGATCTGCCCCAGGCACTGCGCGATCAACTGCCCAGCATCGAGGCACTGGAACAGGAATTAAAGGAGATGGGGAATGCGAAATGAGTGGAATGCATATCGACTTGGGGATGTTTGCTCCAACATCGGAAGCGGCGCGGCTGGATGCGGCGATCGAGGCCAACTTGAGGGAGCTTGAGTATGGCGAGTGAGTGGGGGAAGACAACAATCGGAGCTGCATTTTCGGTTAACCAGCCTCGCCCCCTTAAGCGCGGCAGTGTTGCGCCGTTTATCCCGATGGATGCCTTACCGCAACATGCCAGAGCTGTGGGGCGCATTGAAATGCGCGAATACACCGGCTCGGGGATGCGATTTTGCAACGGAGACACGCTGATTGCCCGTATTACACCGTGCCTCGAAAACGGCAAGACCGCATATGTATCTGGCTTGCGCGATGGTGAAGTCGGACATGGCTCCACGGAATATATCGTGCTTAGCGGCAGACCCGGAGAAAGTGATTCGTTGTTTGGGTATTACTTGGCCCGCTCTCCGGAGTTTCGGCGCTATGCTATCGGGCATATGGAAGGCACTTCTGGTAGACAACGTGTGCCTTCGTCAGCAATCGAAAGATTCCCAATCACACTCCCCCCCCTTTCTGTCCAACGCGCCATCGCCCACATCCTCGGCACGCTGGACGACAAGATCGAACTCAACCGCAAGCAGAACGAAACGCTGGAAGCAATGGCCCGCGCCCTGTTCAAGGCGTGGTTCGTGGACTTCGAACCCGTGCGCGCCAAGATGGAAGGCCGCTGGCAGCGCGGTCAATCCCTCCCCGGCCTGCCCGCCCACCTCTACGACCTCTTCCCCGACCGCCTCGTCGAATCGGAGCTGGGGGAGATTCCGGAGGGGTGGGAAATGCGTTCTCTGGATTCGATTGCAAACTATCTGAATGGGCTTGCCCTACAGAAATTCCCACCTGAAAGCGACGAGGAGTTTTTGCCCGTCATCAAGATCGCACAACTACGCGCAGGAAACACAGATGGCGCAGATCGCGCGAGTGCACGAATCAAGCCGGAGTATGTTGTCACCGATGGGGATGTGCTGTTTTCGTGGTCAGGCTCGCTGGAGGTCGAAGTATGGAATGGCGGCCCAGGAGCATTGAATCAGCACCTGTTCAAGGTGACATCCGATACGGTTCCGAAATGGTTTTACTTCTTCGCAACCCGACATTACCTGCCGGCATTTCGCGCTATCGCTGCCGGCAAAGCGACAACGATGGGACATATCCAGCGAAAGCATCTCACTGACGCCCGGGTTGCCGTCGCACCACTGAAGAGCATGCAAGAGTTTGACGCGGTCATTGCTCCGCTTTTCGAACAGTTCGTACGCAATTCTCAGCAGTCCCGCACCCTCGCCCAGCTCCGCGACACCCTGCTACCCAAGCTCATCTCCGGTGGGCTGCGGGTAATAAATTCCGACGCGCTTTTGGAGACCGTTCTATGACTCACACATCCTCCCCGCCACGCATCGAAACCCTGCGCGTAAAGAACTACCGCGCGCTGCAGAATGTTGCTTTGGAACGCATCACGCCGCTGACAGTGTTGCTGGGGCCGAATGGCAGTGGCAAATCCACGGTTTTCGACGTCTTCGCCTTTCTGTCTGAATGTTTTTCGGACGGTCTGCGCAAGGCCTGGGACCGGCGGGGGCGATTTCGCGAATTGAGGAGCCGGGACCAGGACGGCCCCATCGTCATCGAACTGCAGTATCGGGAGCGGCCTGATACCCCCCTTATTACCTATCACCTAGAAATTGAAGAGCAGGCCAAGGGTCCTGTCGTCGCGCGCGAATTTCTTCGCTGGAAGCGCGGTCAACAGGCGGCGCCGTTCCATTTTCTGGATTACCAGTACGGCCGGGGCAAAGTCATTACCGGCGAAGCGCCGGAAGCGAGCGACACGCGTGTCGAGAAGGCGCTCTCCGGTCCGGACGTGCTGGCGGTGAGTACTCTGGGGACCTTGGCCGAAAACCCGCGTGTGATTGCACTGCGTGACTTCATCACCGGTTGGCACCTGTCCTACCTCTCCGCTGACGCCGCGCGGGGCAACCCGGAAGCGGGGGCTGAGGAACGGCTGTCTCCCACGGGCGACAACCTGCCCAATGTCGTTCAATACCTGCGTGAGCAGCACTCCGAGCGCCTGGAGCAGATCTTCGAGACGTTGCGGCGACGCATCCCCCGTATCGAAAGGGTCGAGGCTCAGGTATTGGACGACAGCCGCTTGCTGCTCTTGGTCAAAGATGCGCCTTTTTCCAGGCCGGTGCTGTCACGTTTTGCCTCCGACGGCACGCTGAAGCTGCTGGCCTATCTGACCGTGCTCTACGACCCTGATCCGCCTCAACTCGTGGGTATTGAGGAGCCTGAGAACTACCTTCATCCGCGCCTGCTACCAGAGCTGGCCGAAGAGTGCCAGCAAGCCGCGGATCGCACGCAGTTGATCGTTACCACTCATTCGCCGTTTTTCATCAGCCCCCTGCGGCCGGATGAGGTGCGTGTGCTGTACCGCGCCGCCGATGGATATACCCGTGTGCGCCGAGTGATCGACATGCCCGGCATACAGGATTTCATCCGACAGGGAGCGACGCTGGGCGAGCTTTGGATGGAAGGGCATTTCGATGCCGGTGACCCACTTGCCATGGGGGGAGAGGTGTGACGCAGATTGAATTCTTGGTCGAAGAGCCTTCGGCAGAAGAGGCGCTGCGACATGTACTGCCGAAGCTGGTGCGCGAGCGCGCGCGATGGAAACTGGTCAATCTGGGGAGCAAATATAAGCTGCTCAAGGTACTGCCTGATCGGCTTGCCGCATACCGCGATCGCATCGCGCGGGGCGAACAGTTGCGCGTGGTCGTGCTGATCGACCGGGATGAAGACGCATGTGCGGAGCTCAAGCATCGGCTCGAAGGCATGGCACAGACAGCAGGACTGACGACCAAGACCAGCCCCGACGCTTCGGGGCAGTTCCATGTCCTCAACCGCATTGCTGTCGAGGAATTGGAGTCTTGGTTCATCGGCGACCCCGTGGCCCTGCGTTTGGCGTTCAGCAGCCTGCCAACGGTCGATGCCCGCAAAGGTATCTTTCGCAATCCCGACAACGGCGGCTCTTGGGAAGCATTGCATCGCTTTCTCAAGAAGCACGGCATCTACAAGAGCAGCTATCCGAAAATCGACGCCGCGCGGCGTATAGCTCCCAAGCTCAATCTTCAGGCCAACCGATCGCGCAGCTTTCAGGTCTTCATTCAAGGCGTGGAGGCTCTGCTGGTATGACCCGTAGCTTCGGTCGCGCCTTGTTCCTTGAGACGCGGCATCTCTTTCTTCGAGAAACGCTGGAGCTGATGGAAACCGCGGATGAGAACCATCGCGTGGGGCTCGTCGAGACGATTGCTCCTTTTTTCGGTGCAGGACAAGGAGAACCATAATGGCATTTCTGTCAGAGGGCGAAATCGAAAACGCGCTGTTGGGTCAGCTGCACGGGCTGGGATATGGCATCGAACGCGAAGAAGTCATCGGCCCCGACGGCTACCGCCCGGAGCGGGAGAGCCACGACGAGGTGCTGCTGTGCAAGCGGCTTGAGGACGCCGTCGAACGCCTGAATCCCGGGGTTCCGCCGGAGGCACGGCAGGATGCTATCCGCAAGGTTACGCAGTCCGAACTGCCCACATTGCTCGAGGAAAACCGCCGCCTGCACCGGCTGCTGACGGAGGGCGTGGACGTCGAGTACTACGCCGAGGATGGCACACTAACCGCCGGCAAGGTGGCGTTAATTGACTTTGAGAATCCTGAGAACAACGACTGGCTGGCGGTGAGCCAGTTCGTGGTGATTAACGGCCAGAACAACCGCCGGCCCGATGTGGTGGTGTTCGTCAATGGCCTGCCGCTGGCGGTGATCGAGCTCAAGGCGCCGGGAAGCGAGAATGCCACGCTGGTTGGTGCCTTCAATCAGTTGCAGACGTACAAGAAACAGATCCCCCAGCTGTTCCACACCAACGCACTATTGGTCACTTCGGATGGTATCTCTGCCCGGGTGGGGTCGCTGTCGGCCGACCTGGAGCGCTTCATGCCGTGGCGCACCACGGATGGCAGGGAGATCGCGCCCAAGGGGGCGCCGGAGCTGCCGACCCTGATCGAGGGCGTGTTTGAGCAGCGCCGGTTACTTGATCTGCTGCGGGACTTCACGGTCTTTGGCGAAACCGGATCGGGGCTGGTCAAGATCATTGCCGGCTACCATCAGTTCCACGCAGTGAAGAAGGCCGTGGACTCCACGGTGCGCGCGGCCATGCTGGTTCAGGGGGTGGCTGAAGACCCTGCGGAATACGGGCTGCCCAGCGTGAAATCCCAACGGCCGGGCGACAAGCGCGCGGGGGTGATCTGGCACACTCAAGGCTCTGGGAAAAGCCTGCTCATGGCCTTCTACGCGGGGCTGCTGGTCAAGCACCCGGCGATGGAGAACCCGACCCTTGTGGTCTTGACCGACCGCAACGACCTGGACGACCAACTCTTCGCCACCTTCTCTATGTGCCGCGACCTGATCCGGCAGACTCCGGTGCAGGCGGAAAGCCGCGAACACTTGCAGTCTCTGCTCAACCGGGCATCGGGCGGCGTGATTTTCACGACCCTGCAGAAGTTCGGCGAAGTCACTGAGCCGCTGACCACGCGCCGCAACGTGGTGGTCATTGCCGACGAGGCGCACCGCAGCCAGTACGGTTTCAGGGCCAGGGTGGACGCGAAGACCGGCGAAATCTCCTACGGCTTTGCCAAGTACATGCGCGATGCCTTGCCGAACGCATCCTTCATCGGCTTTACCGGCACGCCCATCGAAACGGACGACGTCAACACCCCGGCGGTGTTCGGCAACTACATCGACATCTACGACATCAGCCGCGCTGTCGAAGATGGCGCGACAGTGCCGATCTACTACGAATCGCGCCTGGCGCGCATCGAGCTGGACGAGGCCGAAAAGCCGAAGATCGACGCCGAGATCGAGGACATCCTCGAAGACGAGGAGGAGCCCGCCCGCGAGCGGGCCAAGCAGAAGTGGGCCACCGTGGAGGCGCTGGTGGGCGCGGAGAAGCGCCTGCGGCAGGTGGCCGCCGACATCGTGCAGCACTTCGAGAACCGCGTGGCCGCGCTGGACGGCAAGGCGATGGTGGTGTGCATGAGCCGGCGCATCTGCGTGGCCCTCTACGACGAGATCATCAAGCTGCGGCCACACTGGCACAGCTCGGACGACAACGCCGGCGTCATCAAGATCGTGATGACCGGAGCGGCGAGCGACTCGCCCGAGTGGCAGCGGCACATCGGCAACCAGACCCGGCGCGACCTGCTGGCCAAGCGCGCCCGCGATCCCAAAGACCCGCTCAAGCTGGTGATCGTGCGCGACATGTGGCTGACCGGCTTTGACGCGCCCTGCATGCACACCCTGTACGTGGACAAGCCGATGCGGGGGCACGGCTTGATGCAGGCCATCGCGCGCGTCAACCGCGTGTTCCGCGACAAGCCCGCCGGACTGATCGTGGACTACATCGGCATCGCGCAGAACCTGAAGTCGGCGCTGGCGCAGTACTCGCCGAAGGACCGTGAAAACACCGGCATCGACGAAGCCGAAGCGATCGCCGTCATGCTCGAAAAGTACGAGATCGTGCGCGCCATGTTCCACGGCTTCGATTATCAGTCCGGCCTGAACGGTACCCCCGGCGAACGGTTGGCCATGATGGCCGGCGCCATTGAATGGATTCTCGACAAGCAACAGCAATGGTCGGCCGCCGAGATAACGCCGGAAGCCAAGAAACAGGCCCGACGTCGCTTTGCAGACGCCGTGCTGGCCTTGTCCAAGGCCTTTGCTTTGGCAGCCGGCTCCGATGAAGCCTGCAGGATCCGTGAAGAAGTGGGCTTCTTCCAGGCCATCCGTGCCGCGCTGGTCAAGAGCGGCACCGGCGCGGGCGTGACCCGGCAGGAGCGCGAGCTGGCCATCCAGCAGATCGTCAGCCGCGCGGTGGTCTCCACCGAAATCGTGAACATCCTGCAGGCGGCCGGGCTCAGGAGCCCGGACATCTCCATCCTCTCGGACGAGTTCCTGGCCGAAGTGCAGCAGATGGAGAAGAAGAACCTGGCGCTGGAAGCCTTGCGCAAGCTGATCAACGACGGCATCCGCTCGCGCAGCAAGGCCAACGTGGTGCAGACCCAGGCCTTTTCGGAGCGATTGGAAGCCGCGGTGGCGCGCTACCACGCCAATGCCATCACCACCGCCGAGGTGCTGCAGGAACTCATCGAGCTGGCCAAGGACATCCGCGCGGCGCGCCAGCGTGGCGAAGAATCCGGTTTGTCGGACGAAGAGATCGCCTTCTACGACGCCCTGGCCGAGAATGAAAGCGCGGTGCAGGTGATGGGCGACGACAAGCTCAAGGTCATCGCCCACGAGCTGCTGATGAGCCTGCGCGAGAACGTGACGGTGGACTGGGCGCACCGCGAATCCGCGCGCGCCCGCATGAGGGTGCTGGTCAAGCGCATCCTGCGCAAGTACGGCTACCCGCCCGATCTCCAGGACGCGGCCGTGCAGACGGTGCTCAGGCAGGCCGAGGCGTTGTCGTCTGAATGGTGAGGAAGGGGAAAGGAAAATTGCGGAAAGATTCCGGTCCAGGAGATTTGGGGTCGCTCATCCTAGAGCCGGAGGGCGTGTGCGGAAGAGCCACAGATATGCATATCACCCCTTATGGACGCGCCCCGGCACACCGGCGGTTTTCCGGCTCCGCCTTTGCGGATTCGAGGAGTGGGGCCCCGGGCCCAGGCCCGCGGACCAGAACCAGATGAGCGACTGGACGGCACGGTTTCTGCCGGCCGGAAACCAGCAGACGAAACAACGGCGGATTCGGAACATGCGTTTGTCCCAGCCCCGACTGTTAACGGAGTAAAGACATGAAAACAAAGGACACCGCCTCAAGAAGGCGGGCGGGGAAGTGTTTGCCTGTTGACTCCGGCTCTAGGATGAGCGACCCCTCTGCCCCTTCCTGTTGACTCCGGCTCTAGGATGAGCGACCCCTCTGCCCCTCTTTCAATATCACCTACCTGTCATTTTGTAGTTCGCTCAGTTTTATCGCGATTTCCTGTTCTGACAGGCTTCCTTCCTTCAGTTGGCCAAGGATGGCTTTCCACTTTTTTTTCTCGAATGGCATAATCAAGTTAGAGCTAATGAACGTCTGTATTTGCTGCTTCAGCAAACGGGCGTTCTGGCTTGCGGTCTGCAAGGGCAGTTGCTGTTGTGTTACGGTTTGCGGTTGCGACGCTACAGCGGGGGTTGTCCAAGTTTTGCCAGATAGCAATGCGTTGAGCAGATCGTAGGCACCAAGGCGGTCAGGTTGGATTTTGGATTCAATTGAGAATGCCGAAAGGATGCAGTCGATGCAGCCGTGCAAACAAGACTTGTGGTGGTTAGCGTCCCCGTAAAGTAACTTCCGAGCTCGCCTTAGCCATTCCTTTGCGTTCGCCATGAGATCACGAACGTGGCCACAACCGCCGGGGATGTCATCATAGAGCAGAACACCTAGTCCGCCTCCCTTCTCTCCAGCAGGGAAGACTTCCATCATTCCGAGTTCGCGTACGTCGATTTCCAACAACCGCGCTCCGGCAAGTTTCAGCGCGGCGGCAAGCGCGACGACGATTGCGTCGTGAGGCGGGACTCCGAACCGAAGCAGCCACGGGGAGAAATCCAATCGCAAGAGTTCGGTGGACTGCCGCGCAGCAAGCGTGACGTTACGCAAAACAGGTGCCTCTCCGTCCTTCCAGCAATGGCTCGAAGGATTTGGATTGTTCAGTGATGCGTGTCCCGCAAACCCGTCAGTCAGCCCGACGCGTCCCTCGCCGTCTGACTGCTCGCTGTCCGCGTAACCACATTTCGTGCAGACGGCGAAACCCTTTCCCCTCGCGCCATCATGGACGGCCAGAATCCCGCCGTCTTTGAACCACTCGGCTTTCAGGCCGGAAACGTCCCCAAAATCAGATTCCATCTCGGTCGACGTGTGCAACTGGACATAAACTGGACAATGATACCGAACAACGTGCGGCTCATACCTGTACTCGGGTTCATCCCATGCGGCGGTCGTATAGCCATTTCTCGGCAGCAGTAAATTTTTCTGCGTCAAAGACGCCGGTTCACCGCAGTACGGGCAATCGCCGAGAATGGGGGTGATCGCGTAGAATGAATGTCCGTTCCCGCAGGTCGCCAGTTGACCGTGAAGCCCCAGCGCGTGTTCGCCAACGCTGTGCTTCAGGATACCATGTGAGGTTACCGTACGGTTGCCGACCATCAGTCTGGATCCTGGAACATATTCCCGTAGCGCCTGCAGGCTTTTCCGTTCAAGTCGAAAATCCTCGCCTCGTCCCCATTTCGAGAGGACTTGAAGCGCGTGCAGGTCAATGGGAAAACCGTAACGCGGCAGTATCCGTTGGTTGGCTAGCGTCTCAATTACCGTCATGTCTGCTAACACTTTCAACTGGTGATGCAACTTGTTGGCGAACCGTTGCTGGTCTGTGTCTTTCCACGCCTTGAGAATGGCCTCATAATCCTTGCGCCAATCCTTGAGTGAGTGGTCGAAACACCGTGCGGCATCCGCAAGAAGCTCGGACATTTCGCCTTTCAGCACTCCGGGAGCCGCGCATCCCGCGTGGATACGATCCCGCGCAACTTCAAAGGATGCCAGTTCCTTCGGCGTTCGTGCTTGATGGAGAAACACGAGAAACTGGTTAAGCCCTGATGTGTCGTTGTGGCTGGGTTGCGCGGTTGGTCTCGTCGAATTCTGATCCCAATACGGCGCTGTTTTCAGATTACAGAACCACCCCATCCGTCCATAAGCCGTCATTGCGCCGACTGCGTCACGCGGGAGCGTCCGGTAAAATTCTCCCAGCAAGAAAGCGAACCAATGACGAACGACTATCTGCTCGCGGTCGAGGAACACGGTTGGACGACGTAGGGGGCCGTCAAGATAGCGATCGAACTGTCGGAACACCTCTTGCTCATAGGCGGTCGGGCGGGCGAAGCCAATGACGGCAGACGAACCGTCGGCACGGCGTCCGGCACGGCCCGCACGTTGAAGATAGTTGGCCTTTCCAGGCGGCAGGTTCGCCATGAACACTGCATTAAGTCCGCCGATGTCGATGCCGAGTTCAAGCGTGGTGGTGGAACTTAACAGATTGCGGATGCCAGCCTTGAACAAGTTCTGAAGTCGACGGTTTTCCTTCGGGTCGAGTTGTGCACTGTGTTCGTCGCCCCAGATCCCTGTCTCAAAAAATTTTGCCTCGCGGTATTCGCGCCGCTGACGTCCGAGTCGCGCGTCCTGATCCAGTTCAGTATCCGTCACAGGTTGTAAATCGAGCCGGACGCGTGCCGGAGCGTCGTCGGCGACCGACCGAGGCCAGACCTGCCCTGTCGTTGCGCACCGGAATAGCTTTAACGGTTTGCGCAACGCGAGTTTGGAAAAGTCGATGCGTAGCGCTTTGGCTGAGGATGTTTCGCCGCTCTGCCTGTCATCGGACGAAAGCCATGAAAAATCTTTCCCTTCCTTTGCGATAAGCTGCTCGAACAGGTTTTCGAAAACCGCATCAGTCCAGTGGTCAAGCTCGGCTTGTTCCGGCGCGGGAAATAGCGTTTTTTTTATACACGATTCCAGAAAGGCGTTCCGACGATGCCGCTTGCTGTCCTTTCCTTTTAGTGGGATGAGCAGAGGGGAATAACTTTCTTCCAGCGAAAACCATTTTCCAAGAGCAATGTACGGCATATCGTCATTATACTGTTTGTCTAATTTTTCGTCCCCCAACGTGACTGCGCCGTCTGTTCGCATAGAGTCCAGCACGGATGCGGCGAACGCCGCCCAGTTGGCCTTGAAAAACTCTCCTATAACGGGCGGTAACAGCCCAACGAGAGGATCGGGATATGACAGTTCTTCCAGCCCCGGATACACAACCTCGACCAACCCCAGCGTCTCCAGTGCGATCTGCGGCCACCGCGGGCGGCGGACGAGTTCGCCCATAAAACGCATAGGCAGAATCTTATCACGAATGAATTCGGCGTGTTCCTCCCATCTTCTCTGGCTCCATTCTTTTTTGCCGTGGTCGGCCGATGCTTCGGCATCGAACACCTCAGGAACGAGCGGCGACGAACTGAGTTTATCCCGCCATTCGATAACTGAGCCACCCGCCTGGCATTGCCGTAACTCATTCTCTTTCTCTAGAAGTTGCCGTTCGAGACGAGCACGGACAGCGAGGGATACCGCGCCGGCCAATTTCGCCCGCGTCTCCTGAATCTCAGTCTCCAAAAGCTCAATCAGGTCGAGTTCGATTTTCGGCGATTCACGGACGATCAGCGCACGGATGACTTGCCGGTTATGCTGTCGTGTTAGGGACGGGCCCAACTTGGCAGCAGACGACCGGCTGTCACTGAACGCCAACAACCGACGTCCACGCGCGGGCAACCACGCGCTATCGGCTCCCACTTTTGGTGGAATTTCTGCGACCGCCGTTTCTGCTGCGATGTTGCGGATGAGACCGGATGATGGCACGAACGCGCGGAACTCCCGCGAAGCGGCGTTGCACCGCCAACAGGTAACAACCTCTCGTAATTTGATGCCACCCCCACCGTGTCCCCCGTAATGTCCCGTGGCGGGGTCTAAAACGTACTCCATGCAACCTTGTCCGTTCGCAGTTACCTTCGGGACATTCAGAAAAATTTCCGTGGGTGTCTCGCGCTTCGTGTCTTCTTCCGCATCCTCGTCTCTCGGTAGTGGTGGTGCCGCCATCAGCATCCCCTTTTCGGAGTCCTTCACAGCATGGAAGAACACCTCGCCGCATTCAGAGCAACGGACAAGGCTAAGACCGTAAGTCTCGGTCTCGGGGCAGCGTTCAAGATGCCCCGGCACGACCGTCCAACCGTTCCACATGAAACTATTTTTACGTTTTGTACTGTCGAAGAAGACCGTGAACCCTTGCGCCCCCCGAAACAGAAAGTGAATCCGATTCGGCAATAGAGGCTGATCTCCTTCTTTCTCCCGGGCCGCAGCGCATAGTTCAAGCAGGATGCGGGTGGCCTCCTCGGCTCTTTCCAAACTCGCATCAGGGAAAAGCTTCCCTGACAATCCCGCCAACCGGATTCGCTTCTTTTCCCAAAGCATATCCACTAGAGTGTGGACAAGCTGCGTCTCCCCGAGTGCTTTGCACGAGTTCGTTTGATCCGACGGCCATTTGCGTGAGCAGATGCTATTGGCTGACGGCTTTGGAGCATTAACGACGGTCGGCAAATCGGGCTTTTTCTGTTCACCGATGATGACACGTATGTCAGCCTCGTCCTTGGAGAACAGTGTTGCGGCGAACGGTTCCAGGTCAGCAGGGTTTCCCAGCGTAGCCGACGTAGCGAATTGTAATACGTCTTTCGCTTCCAATCCGCACCGCAGCAAGAGCCGCCGTTGCAGGAGCGTGATCTCCGCTGCAAGGATGCCCGTGTAAAGATGCGCTTCGTCAAGTACAAGTGTTCGGAGATTAGTTCCGAAAAATACGCTATCCTGCGGTCGACACAGCATGTATTCCAGCATCGAATAGTTTGTGACCAGAATGCGTGGTACTTGGCTCCGTTTGCTTTGTCTTGACCTATTGTCGTCGTATCGTTCCTCCAGCATCCGCGCTTCCTGCCGGGTGCGTATCCGACAAATGTCCCAATACGGCACATCGGCATCGTCCGCCTTTCTTTTGTCTTCGGGCGTCTCACTGGTGAAGTTGAAAAGTGTGATGTCCCGTTGCCCTCTGAGCCAATCGTAGAGTCGGTCAACTTGATCGTTCACCAGCGCGTTCATCGGATAGAGGATGATGGCAGAAACGCCCTGCCCTTGATGTGGCTGATGACGAAATAGGTCGTTCAACATTGGCAGCAGAAAACACTCCGTCTTGCCCGCGCCTGTCCCGGCCGTAACAACGACGGCGGGCTTGCTTTCCTGTAAGTATCCTGCGTTGGCCACCAATAGACTTTCTGCCTGATGCTTATGGAGTAAACGGTCTGCCGGAAATACTGGTTTTCCTTTGGGGTCTGGCTTACCATCCTTGTTGTAGCGATTATTTTGCAACAAATCCCGGAGTCCCTTGCAGACGGCACCTGACTTAACAAGTGAGTCCAGCGAGTCTTTGGATGGGATGGAAGGGAAGGCACCCTCAACCCACAAATCACTGACCAATCCTCCGCCATCGCCTTTGCCCACCCATACGCGTCGCATGCCTTCGCTCAATCCCGTGTCGCGTACAAACATATCACCAGCCGTGAAATCGGCCAGTCGTTCACGGATCGCATCCGCCATGCGGATCGCATTCAATTGTTTATCCATATATTAAACCCTCGGGTTGGAAATTAAAAAACATGTCAGTAATCTTCGGAACGTCCGGTGGTGGATCAACCGTGCCACGTTATCCGCCCACGTGCTGTCTTGCGCACCATTTACCGTCAACAATCGACCGATAAAACCCACATTTGTGCCTACACTACGTGCGACTTCCTGTTTTGCATCTTGCGTCGGCACTTTGGTGATGAGTTTGCACAAGACATCCCCATTGACACGAATAGCCACACCGGCAAGCCGAGCCGCAAGTCTGGGCGACCAATCCAGCACATCGTCCAACAGCGGCGCAAAATTCTGTTCGGTCAGATTATTGATGTCTCCGCCGAAAGCACCAATAATATTTTGACACACATCGTCTGTCAGATTAAGCCGACCGGTTCCAATAAGGGAGCTGACAGAATACCTTAGAACATCGTCACCAGCTAATCCCGGATCCGCAAACACAATCTCATCTACCTTGCTCTCACTTCCGACTGGATCTGTCCACGTCTCGAGAAACGCCGCAGGATACGAGAGCAGGTAGCTCCGCAACGGCTTCTTGAAAGTCGGATGAAGAAACGGCAGTTTGAAAAGAGTGATAAGCCGCGCGACTCTTTGTGGGTCTGGGGCTGCGGCGATACGTCTAGAGAAATCGGTTATGTTCCACACCGCACCTTGGCGGTGACCTTTGAAGAATAGTCCTATTGCCAGCCAGCCGTCGGTTAAGAGACGTGCGTCCAACCGATTGCGATCTGAAGCCGTCCGAGCATGATCGGATACAACTGCCCAGTCTGGTCGAACAACGACCAACCGATAGTCATCGTTGGTATAAAGTGGGCGCAGAAGTTCAATACCAGACGAATCGACTTCTCCCAAAATCCCAGTGTCGAACACAGCGGGGGAAACGTTCTCCACTCCCGACGTATGGAACCGGCTATAGCCAATTGTCAGCGGTGCGCCTAAACCGTGCAATTTTTTTAGTGCCGAAGGCTTTGTCTTGACCCCTCCATGGCAGAAGCCACCCTCGAAAATGAAATGACCGTGTACATCTCCGTTGACCCTGAACAGGAATTGCGTTGTCCGCGCCTTGTGCGTGTACAAGGGTCTGTCTTGCGCCGCGCTCCTTGTGAACGTTTGGTCTGTCCTAGCCTCCCACATCGCAGCGCCGTTCACATGCGCATAAGCCGTGCGGGAACAGGAATGCGTCTCTCCGCCAATTACGACCACGATTTGCAGGCGCACTCCCCGCGCGTGCTCCGTTTCCGACAAATCCAGCGGATCGCTTACCCAAGCCGCACCCAATGTCATTCCATGAAGCATTACACCCTCCCGTCGGACATGTCGCAAAACAACGGTAATCGGAACGGTCACCCTCACACGGTATCGCACGCCCAACTTGAGACCGCCAGGGAATGCTTCATCCTTCTCAATCAGTTCCGCACGTACCCCTTCCAGATTAACGGATTCGCGCTCGGTTACAGCCAACGTGTCAAACTCCTGCCCGTCCTCAAAGCGGATGACCACCGGAGTATCCGCGTGTGCCATGAAACGAAAGATCTTCCGACCGGCAAACGTCCGGCATTCGTCAGACTTAGGGTAAACGATCAGATCGGATACCGTCAGCACCGCATATTCGTTCCCAACCTTGAGTGCGGGCCAGTTCTCAGCAGGCAGGGCCAGTCCGCCTGCAGTCAGATCAAAAACAACCACCTCTGCGTTTCCATCCCAGAGATCGACGTGCTGCTCCACGATGGCGTTTCCTGCCCCATCCCGTAGCGCGGCATCAATGGTCGGTGCGGGTTTCTGCAAAACGATGTTGCCCGACTCCGCGCGGTATGTGCCGTCCGACTGCCGCAGAACACGCCCCTCCTCTCGCCGCCTACCCAAAGCATGTATTCCGGTTCCCGGCAAGAATCCCATGCGATGGCCCCAGAGTCGAACGTCAGTTCAAAGCGCGGCGCGATACCGCGTTCCCAGGCCAGACACGGATGCGTCAGAAAGCTTTCGTCCGACGCTTCTTCTTCCGAGACGCAGGGCATCCAGTAGTCTGAATCACTTTCCATGCTGCGTTGTTGATACACATAATCGTATTCCCGCCGTTCCAGAGTCTTTTTTATAAGCGTATCACACCAGTTAGGTAACACCCACGGATTTTCCTCAAGACACGCTTGAAGTTGTGCTTTGGATATTTTGTCCTTCCTGAACAACCAGAGATGCTTCCATAACTTGTGAAAAGAGTCCGCCGTCAGTGCTGCCTTTTCGCGCTCTAGCAGGAGCCGCAGGGGCATTGGTATACCTGCTCCCGCGAGCCATTCATGCAGCCGTTTTTGAAAACCCTGCCGCGTGAATCCGAACTGTAACCGCATAGATACAAACCATTCCATCGTATCTTTACATCCATACACATGCCGTAATTTGTAATGGCGAGCTGTATCTTCCAGCAATCTTCGACAAAAAGCAGTAGGCTGACCAAATTGTGTGAAGATTCGTTTATACCACAAGGCATCTTGAAACCTTCGCGACACAGGTGCCCAAAAATCATTTTCATTGGCATCTCGGCGACCGCATTCCGCTAATGCGATAGTCAGCGCCAAGCCAAGCCAATCTGGTGGTTTTTTGAAAATTTCTGGTGAAAAGCCGATAAGCTCATGGAGAAGTGCTTCCACAACCTCCTCGCCAAGTTTCAATTCGCATATCGACCAGACAGGAGCATCCGAAATTTGCGCCACCCAGTTATGAACCTGCTCTTCTATGCCCATGTTAGTATTGCCTCTCATCTCATCATGTTAAAATGATGAGGTTCTTGCAAGAGACTCTCAAGTCGATCCCATACAGGACTAAATTGGGCTCTTCACGGTTTGCCGGAAAAACCTCCTGAAAAGAAGCAACCAAGAAACGGCTTAAGTGCTTACTTTTCTGTCAGCGGGCACTCAAAACCAGCCAGTGATGGGCACTTGAAAACCAGCCACCTTGACGAGGCGGTTCAGCCTGTAGAATGGTTCCCGAAAGGGGATAGATTCTGCGATGGCGAACCAGATCAAGAT
>Ga0208461_1000555_pt1 | contig 35872 bp, 26 predicted proteins | sample AD_JPNTR4_MetaG_FD_184448 | JGI IMG/M metagenome (GOLD analysis project Ga0208461, IMG submission 184448) | Active sludge microbial communities of municipal wastewater-treating anaerobic digesters from Japan - AD_JPNTR4_MetaG (SPAdes) (version 2) | ecosystem: Engineered > Bioreactor > Anaerobic...
CTCAGACCTGCGGCCCCTGAGGACTGCTCTTTGGGGAGACGTTCATGCGCTATTTGATCACCGGCGGCGCCGGGTTCATCGGGACGAATTATGTGACGCGGTTGCTGGCTCGCGGCGAGACGGTGGCGCTCTTCGACAACCTCTCGCGGCGCGGCGCGGCGCGCAATCTGGCGTGGTTGCAGGACACGTGGGGCCCCAACGCTTTTACCTTCATCCGCGGCGATGTGCGGGACGCGGAGCTCCTCGTCGCCAGCGCGCGTGACGCTGACGTGATCGTGCATCTGGCCTCGCAGGTGGCGGTGACGACCTCGGTGCAGGATCCCCGCACCGATTTCGAGTGCAACGCGCTGGGCACCTTCAACGTCCTCGAGGCGGCGCGGCTTTCCGGGCGCGCTCCTCTCGTGCTGTACGCTTCCACGAACAAAGTCTACGGCGGGATGGAAGAGCTGCGTGTGGAGGAGCTGGAGACGCGCTATGCCTACCGTGATTATCCTCACGGCATCCCCGAAACGTACCCCCTGGATTTCCACTCGCCCTACGGGTGTTCAAAGGGCGCGGGCGACCAGTACGTCCGGGACTATGCGCGCATCTACGGCCTGCCTACGGTGGTTTTCCGCCAGAGTTGTATCTACGGCCCGCATCAGTTCGGCATGGAGGATCAGGGCTGGGTGGCGTGGTTCATCATCGCCGCTTTGCTGGGCCGGCCCATCACCATCTACGGGAATGGCAAACAGGTCCGCGACGTGCTGTTTGTCGAGGACTTGCTGAACGCCTACGATGCGGCGATCGCGCGGAGCGACCGCGCGGCGGGGCAGGTCTACAACGTCGGCGGCGGACCGGCACAGCAGCTCGCGGTCTGGAGTGAGTTCGGTCCCTTGCTGGAAGCCCTGTTGGGACGGCAGATCCCCGTCACCTGGGGGGAGTGGCGCCCCGGCGACCAGCGCATCTACGTCTCCGATGTTCGCAAGGCGGTGCAGGACCTGGGCTGGCAGCCGCAGGTGGGAGTGGAGGAGGGCATCACGCGGCTGTTTGCGTGGGTGTCAGCCAACCGTGTGTTATTTCAGTGAGGCGTAATGCGTCCTACGTACTACGTAAGAGAGTAGCATCACGCATCACGCATCACGCATCACGCATTACGCATTACGCATTACGGATTGCCATTCATGCGAGTTCTCATCGTTCTGACTTACTACCGTCCTCACACCAGCGGGTTGACTATCTACGCTGAACGGCTGGCCGGCGCGCTGGCGCAACGCGGGCATCAGGTGACGATTCTGACGTCGCGGTATGATCCACGCTTGCCGGGGGAAGAGCGGCTCGAGGGGGTGCGGGTGGTGCGCGCGCCAGTGTTGTTCCGCATCAGCAAGGGCGTCATCATGCCGACTTTTGGTTTTCTGGCGTGGAAACTCGTCCGCGAGGCGGATGTGCTCAGCCTGCACCTGCCGCAATTCGACGCGGCGGGGGTGGCGTTGCGCGGACGCCTTTTGCACAAGCCGACCGTGCTCACCTATCATTGCGACCTGCGGTTGCCGCCGGGCGTTTTCAATCGGGCGGTCAATCAGGTCGTCCATTTGATGAACTGGTTGGCAGGGAAATTCGCACATCGTATCGTCGCCTATACGCAGGATTTCGCCGATCATTCCTCCTATTTGCAGCGCTTCACGGAGAAGTTGCGCGTGATTCCGCCGCCGGTGACGCTCCCCGACGCGGGGCCTTCGGGCGTCGCCGCGTTTGCCAGGATGCACAATCCCGCCGGAAATCATCCCGTCATCGGCATGGCGGCGCGACTTGCGGCGGAGAAGGGGGTGGGGGTGCTGCTGGAGGCTTTCCCGCGCATTCTCGAACGCTATCCCGACGCGCGCATCCTTTTCGCCGGGCAATATCAGCACGTGCTCGGCGAGCAGGCCTACGCCCAACAGCTCGACCCGCTCATCCGCCGTTATGAGCAGACCGGGCAATGGAAATTCCTGGGGGTGCTGAATCCGCTGCAGATGGCGGCTTTTTATCCCAACCTGGACGTGTTGGTGGTGCCGAGCCTCAACTCCACGGAGTCTTTTGGCTTGGTGCAGGTGGAAGCGATGTTGCACGGCGTGCCCTGCGTGGCGAGCGACCTGCCGGGGGTGCGTCAACCGGTGCGGCTGACGGGCATGGGGGAGATCGCGCCCGTGGGAGACGCCGAAGGGCTGGCGACGGCGGTGCTGCAGGTGTTGGAACATCGCGCCGCGTATGTGCGTTCAAAAGAGGAGATTGCTGCCATGTTCGCGCCGGAGCAGACGGCGGCCGCGTATGAGCGGCTCTTTGCCGAAATCGGCGCGGCGAACGTGGAAACGTGTCTACGTGTGAACGTGTGAACGTGCGAACGTGTTTACGTGTGAACGTGTGAACGTAGAAACGTGAGCACCTGGGCACGTGTTTATTTTTGAAGGAGACGCCATGCCGAACAATCCCGAATCCCGACGCGAGGGGCCCGAACCGACGCCCGAGGAACTACCGGCCGCCGATCCGACGCGCCGTCTGGTCACGGGCCGCGAGACCCGGCCATTACCCGCTGAGTCGGCTTCGCAGGAGGAGCCGCTCCCCGCGGCGGATTCCTGGAAGCCGGCGGAGATGCGTCCCGTCGAACCGCCGGCCGCCGAGCCGACGCGCCGGCTGCCCGAAGCGGCGGCTCCGGCGGCAGACGCCGATCAGGCGCAGTGGATTCGCATTCGGCCTGACGCGCTCAAGCCGCAAACGCCGCAGCCCCAACCGCCGGCCCCTGCCGCCCCTGCGGCCCCGCGCCCGGCGCCAACTTCTCGCGTCACCACCGCGCCAGCGCCCGTTCCCCCAAAACCACCGCAGTTCACGCCGCCCAAATCGGTCGCGCCGGCTCCTACGGGCTCCACACCGCCGCCGGAGCTGACGCCTCCCCACGCGCGGCCCACCGAACGCATGGCGGTCAAGCGTCGCCGCCCGTGGGCTTCGGCGCTGTTGGGCGTCACCCTGGCCCTCGTGGGCCTGTTTCTGGTCGGCCTGATTGTGGCGATCGTGGGCTACATCGTGCTCGCGGCGCAACTGCCGCCGGTGGACGAGCTCCGCGCGCGGGAACCGGATTTCGCCAGCAGCCAGATCTACGCCAGCGATGGCAGTCTGCTGTACGAGATCACCGATCCCAACGCAGGCAAGCGCACCTACGTGCGGATTGATCAGATTGACCGCGACCTGCAGCTGGCGACGGTCGCTACGGAGGATCGCAACTTCTACGCTCACAGCGGCTTCGATCCCTACGCCATCGCGCGCGCCCTCTACTACGCGCTTCAGGAGAAGGAAGTCGTTTCCGGCGCCAGTACCATCACGCAGCAGGTGGCGCGGAATATCCTGCTGACGCCCGAGGAGCGCGAGGGGCAGAGCTATTTGCGCAAGGTGAAGGAGATCATCCTGGCGGAAGAGTTGACGCGCCGCTATAGCAAGGATGAGATCCTGGAAATCTATCTGAACAACATCAACTACGGGAACATGGCTTACGGCGTGGACGCGGCCGCGCGCACCTATTTCGGCGCTTCGGCAAGCAATCTCACGCTGGGGCAGGCGTCGTTCCTGGCGGGATTGCCCCAGATGCCGGCGGTCTACGATCCTTTCCATGGGGGGCTGGATGCGGCGCTCAAACGCCACAAGGTCGTGCTGTCGCTCATGGTCGAGGCCGGCTTCATCACCCAGGCGGAGGCCGACGCGGCGGCGGCGGAGATGGAGGCCTATCAGTTCAGCCAGCGGATCCTGGATCGCATTCCGGCGCCGCACTTCGTCTTCTACGTCCGCCAGCAGGTGGAGGAGGCATTGGGGCCGCAAGCCCTGTATCGCGGGACGGGCCTCCGCATCCACACCACGCTCGACCTCCGGTTGCAGCAGATTGCGGAGGAAGAAGTCCGCAAGGGCGTGACGAATCTGGCGGCGAACAAGGTGAGCAACGGCGCTCTCGTGGCGCTGCAACCGGCGAGCGGCCACATTTTGGCGATGGTCGGCAGCGTGGATTTCTACAACGAGGAGATCGGCGGGCAGGTGAACGTGACCACGCGCTGCCGACAGCCCGGCTCCGCCATCAAGCCGCTCACCTATCTGGGCGCGCTGGAGAAGGGCTGGACTCCCGCGACGATCATCTGGGACGTGCCCGTGGTCTATACCGACACGGCGGGCAACGTCTACCGACCGGTCAACTACACGGGCAAATTCTACGGGCCGACCTCGATGCGGACGGCGCTGGCGAACTCGCTCAACATTCCCGCTGTGAAGACGCTGGATTACCTCACGGTGGAGGGGTTGTTGGATGTCGCCGGGCGGTTGGGCGCGACCTCGCTGGTCTCGCCGCAACTCGAGTGCCCGGACTACCCTTACACGACGCGCCCCACCTACGGCTTGGCGCTGACGCTTGGCGGCGGCGAGATGAAGCCCCTCGAGCTGACCGCCGCTTACGCCACCCTGGCCAACGCGGGCTTGCGGATGGAGCCCACCGGCATCCTGTGGATCGAGGACGCAAATGGGCAGGTCCTCGTGGACAACCGCGAGCGCGAGGGCAAGCAGGTCGTCTCGGCGCAGCTGGCGTACCTCATCACCCACATCCTCTCGGACACGCGCGCTCGCTGCATGGTCTTCGCCTGTCCCAGCGTCCTGGAACTTCCCGGCCGTCCGGCGGCAGCGAAGACCGGCACGACCAACGATTACCGCGATTCGTGGACGGTGGGATATACGCCCGATCTGGCAGCCGGGGTGTGGCTGGGCAACAATGACAACTCGGAGATGGACCGCGTCGCCGGCTCCGGCGGCGCGGGGCCGATCTGGAACGCCTTCATGACGCGCGCGCTGGAGGGTGTGCCCGCGCGCGCGTTCCCACAGCCGCAGGGCATCGTCACCCGTGAAGTGTGCGCCTTGTCTGGCGTGCAACCTTCAAGCGCCTGCACCGAGCGCCGCACGGAAATTTTTGCCCAGAACACTCCGCCTCCCGGCCCGGAGCAAGATTGGTTGCAAGTCGTGCCGATTGACCGGGCCAGCGGTTTGCGCGCTAACGAGTTCTGCCAGCTCAATGTCACTGAGAAGGTAATGCTGGTGCTGGATGTCGTCTCCGATCCGGGCGGCAGGAAATGGCTGCAGGAGTGGGCCGCCGCCAACGGGATTGAGATCGCGCCGACGCAGTACTGCACTACGGGGGAGGGGACGCCGGAAGTCGTGCTGACTTCGCCCGCAAATGGCACGGAAGTCACGGGTGTGGTGGATATTTACGGCACCGTGGTGGTCCCCGATTTCAGCCATTATGAGGTGCAATACGGCGTGAGCAACAATCCGCAGGCCTGGGCGCCCCTCACGGAGCCGATAGGAATGGAGTTGCGCAATGCGCGGTTGGCGGTGTGGGACACCCGGAATCTGCCCTCGGACGTGTACACTGTGCGGGTCATTGCCTTCAACCGTTTTGGGACGACCTTCGAGGCACGTGTCGTCGTCAAAGTGCTGGCTCCTACGGCGACCCCCACATTGACGCCGACGGCGACCGGCACGCCGACCCTCACCCCGACGCCCACGGAGACGCCGACGCCCATCGTCACGCCGACGCCTACGGCCTTCCCCACGCCTACAACGTCGCCCACGCTCGAGCCGACGCCGACGTTCACGCCTGAGCCGACGCCGCCGGAAGAGCCTTCACTCACGCCGGAGCCCTCTTCTACAGTGGGATCGTCCTCGCCGTGAGTCATTTGACATGATCGTAATTCATGTTATTATTGCGGCGTGCTTGCGCCAGAGGTTAACCATTTAGAGAGAAGGGGATAGCGCCATCAGTAAGACAAAGTATCGCATCAATCAGCAGATTCGCGTTCCAGAAGTGCGGGTTATCGGGGCCGACGGTTCCAACCTGGGGGTTTTGGCGATTGAAGAGGCTTTACGGGCTGCACAAGAGGCCCAGTTGGACCTCGTGGAGGTCGCGCCAAACTCCGAGCCGCCCGTGACGCGGATCATGGACTTCGGGAAGTTCATCTATGAGCAATCGAAGAAAGAACGCGAGGCTCGTAAATCCCAGAAGCAAGTGGAAGTGAAAGAAATCCAGCTGCGCCCGAAAACTAACGAGCATCATCTGGGATTCAAGACCAAAAGTGCGCGTAGTTGGCTCGAAGAGGGGAACAAGGTCAAGGTACGGGTGCGCTTCCGGGGACGGGAGATCACCTATCCTGAGGTGGCTTTAGAGCAGCTGGAAGAGATTGCGAAAGAGCTGATGGATGTGGCCGTTGTGGAGCAGGCTCCGCAACTTGATGGGCGTACCATGCTCATGGTCCTGGCGCCGAAGAAAAAGTAGGAGGAAAGTCACGTGCCGAAGATTAAGACCCATAAGTCCACCTCCAAGCGCTTCCGGTTGTCGCGTGGAGGCAAGGGCAAGTTGATGCGAACGAAGCAGGGCAAAAGCCATCTTCGACGGAATAAGCCCGCAAACGTGCGTCGTGCGTATGATGAGATGTTCGTGGTTGAGCACAAGGGGACGCAGACCCGCGTCAAGCGGCTGGCGCCCTATCTGCATGAGCAAAAGTAGAGGTGAGGTGTGAGAACTAAGGGAGGCACTGTTACCCGCCGCCGGCATAAGAAGCTGCTGCGGCTCACTAAGGGGTATTACGGCACACGCCGTCGCCTGTTCCGTCGGGCCAATGAGGCCATGTTGAACGCCGGGATGTACGCCTATCGCGATCGCCGCAATCGCAAGCGCGATCTGCGCCGCTTGTGGATCACGCGCATCAACGCGGCGGCGCGCCTGAACGGCGTCTCTTACAGCAAGCTCATGTACGCGCTGCGCGAGGCCAATATTTTACTGGATCGCAAGATGTTGGCCGATCTGGCGGTGAATCATCCCGCGGTTTTCGCGCAGATTGTGGCGACTGCAACCCAAGCCTGAAGCGTTTGGCATTGAGCGCAAGGGGCGACGTCATGACGTCGCCCCTTTTTGCTGTGAGATGACGCCGGTGGTTTAGCGTCGTTTGAGGAGCTTGAACAGCCCGATCACGACGCCGGCGACGAGGCCGCAGACCAATCCGGCGCGCAGGTCGAAGAAGACCTTGACGTCGCCGCCGATTTCCCCCGCGAGGGCCACGGCGATGCTGCTGTTGTCGGCCTTCAAGTTTTCGGCCAGGGCGACGCCAATGCCGCCCTCTTTGAGGGTGACGTTCTCGGCGAGCGCGATGCCGATGCCGCCTTCGCCGACGTCAATGAACCGCGCCTCCGCCCGTCCGATGCCGCCCTCGTGGAGGCTGATTTTCTCAGCCTGCACCTGTTCCAGGCTTCCCTCGTGTGAGGTAGGGGTTGCTTTCACTTCCGCTTCCATTTCCATGTTGCCTCCTGCTGTCGGGATGTGCTTGCAGCATCAGTATAGCCTTTTTGGCGAAACGGGCAATGGGGGGGAGACTACAGCGGTAGGTCGCCTGCGGCCAATTGAGGACGGTACTGCTGCTGACCGCTGGGGGCGAAGGTTTTCATGGGGAAGGGGTAGTTGGCGATGAGAAAGCAGCTGGGGGTACACGCCGTGAGGTCTTCTTGCGCTACATCTTCAACAGCGTAGGGCGCAGCACGATGTTTATCTTCCCCGCTGTGCGTGTTCAGTTGTCCAGGAGCCCTGGACTCGCCCTAAGCAGGCATTGCAGGTTTGTTAGTCCACGGTTACGCAGATTATAGACAGCCTGCCTGGTTTTGCCCATTTGTGTCGCGATCGCTTCCGCATTCCATCCAAAAATATACGTCAGGCGTATGACTTGCCGTTGTTCCTCGGTGGGAAGTTGGGCAATGAGATCTTCAAACAGATTGTGCAGCTCCCATGACTCCAAAGACTGGCAGGGATCCGGGAATTCCCATTCTTCTTCCCCTGTGTTGGAATCGCCAGGGGAGAGTGTTTCAGCCATCATATCGGCAAAGGTGATACAATGGCGGATTTCAGCTGCCCGGTAGTGATGCCGAATGAGGTTGTGCAAAATGCAGCTGACCCAGGCTTCGAAAATCACATCGTAGGGGAAATATGTGGTGAGGACTGCTTCGCAAGTATCTTGAACCAGCTCTTCAACTTCGTATTGTAAATTTCTCCCCTCCAGATAGAATTGCCGTTGAAGGCGACTACGCGCGCATTTCTCTAGGTGGCAGCGTAAAGTAGTCCAAGCCTTGGCTTCACCCCGTTGTAGGGGTTCCACGCGGGTATGTTGTTCTTCGTATCCTGCCGCGACGCGATTTGCATATGCTTGTATGGCAGCATCAAAATCATGGAGGGGAAATTCTTTATTCATAACTTGCAGCCACCGCCCTTTGGTGAAGTTGCGCTCCAGGAGTTCCTGGACGGTTGCGACATGTTGTGAGCGTTGGGAGCTTGAAAGCTGTAACGCATGGTCTTTCCAATACATCTCCAGGCTTTGCTGGCTAAGACTGGCGAGTTGTTCAGGCGGCAGTTGAATGGGCATAATGACACTCTCCAGCAATAAAGTGACTTAAAATTGTCAGAACATTACCGAAAGGGAACAGCGATCAGCCATTTACGAAGATAGCCAATTTGCGCGAAAGATTAGGTTGGAGATGAGGCATAAGTAAATAGATGAAGAAGCTGACGGCTATCCCTGCTGCAGCACGACAATGATGCACCGCGATTAATATCAGCAAAGACACCTCTGATAATTCAAACAAATTAATTTTATCATGGTTGGTGCTGCTTGTCAATAGGTAAGGAGAAGGTTAAATGGAAATTAGAGACGCTGACAAAATAATGACGGTTGCCGAGGTAGCAGAGTACTTACGTCTTGGCGAGGCTACCGTGTATCGGCTGGCGCAGGAAGGGGAGATCCCCGGTGTGAAAGTAGGCCGTTCATGGCGGTTCAAGAAGGGGGTGATTGATGAGTGGTTCAGGCAGCAGGGGAGAGGGGAAAGAGAATTCTCTGGTGGTATTGGAGGGAATTGGGGCTAGCTGAGGGCCAGATAGGGATTGGGGTTGGGTTGTTGGGCCAGCTTCTGTGTTTTAAGTGTTTGTTCATAAGTATTCGAGGAGTTATTTTTGAAAACCCTTATGATGTGTTCAGATACAGGTTAATTTTCCGGCTCAAGTTGTGTACTGAGGGACTACACTGGTTCTTGCTTTGTGACATATACCCTTGTGTTTCCATTATTCCAAATACTCCCAATGTTCTCTGTTTGTAGTAAAGGACCATGAGTCATTTAGTTCGAAGGAGTGTAACAATGTCAGAATCATTGACACTTAAACGATGGATGAGCTTGGGTTTGGCGCTTTTGGCATCTTTGATTTTATTAGGTGGGGTTTGGATTTCGTTAAAGCACGAGATTTTGGCAGCTTCCTTGAAAGAATCCGTGCTGTCTGTATATGATCCAGCAATTCAAAAGATTGCAGTCACTGCCTCACTGCCTATCTCTGATACCAGGCTTAATCAAGGGGCTGCTAAAACGATTTATTTCCGCAATGATGAGGGGGGAGGAATAATTACCCTCACTTTTGGAATTTCTGGAACGCCTATCATGACATTTACGCCAGGAGTGGCATTTGGCCAAACGTCTGGTGTAATCACAAGTACGGAGGCTGCTTTTACCGCAACGCTAGATTATGCGGTTTGGCCTACTCATACTGCCTCTTGTGTGGGTTTTTATACAGTGACTAACGCTATGGGGCAAGTGGTCGTGCCCATCACCTATATGCGCGATATTACAATGCCTGTAGTTGATATACTCAATTTGCCCGCTGGCGTGTTTACTGGCACGGTGTTCCAAGTTGAAGGGGTGGCGGATGACAACACTGATGGCGCTGGCATTCAAGTCGTTAAGGTCAAGACCGATACGACGACCTGGCAGACTGCCATAGGTGCAGAGGTTTGGAAATGGCCAGCGAGCTTCCCCATTGTGGATGGACGCCAGTACACAGTCTCCGCATACGCAATGGATTATGTGGGCCTCAAGAGCCGCGTAGTTACTGAAACCATTACTGTGGATAACCTTGTCTCTAATCCGGAGAATTTGGGTTCAGTCATTCCCACTAACATGTGGATTCCTATGACATCTTTGCCAGTTACATGGACCAAAGTTGACGATTTCAACTCCCCTGTTGTTTACTACTATACTTTAACAGCCGTTGCTCCTTGCACGGTTATGGCATCGGATGCTCATACGACTTCTTTGGCTGTGACATTGCCGGTGATAGAGAGCAATATCTACACATTCTGTCTGCGTACTCGAGACAATGTTAGCAATTGGGCTTCGGAAACGGCAGTTTTGGGCCCATTTAAAGCTGATAATAAACCTCCTGTGATCACCATTACATCACCTGAAGAGCAAAGTGTACTAACAACTACTCACTTGACCACTATTACTATCAAAGGGACTGCAACAGATCAACATTCTGGTGTGGCTGGCGTCTCAGTGACGATGGGATTGGGATGGTTCCCAGCAGTTGGAACTAACAACTGGAGTTATGAATGGGACTTACCCATTGAGGATAATGAACTTTATACGATCACTGTAAGGGCACGGGATAATGCCGGGAATTGGAGCACGACGAGCAGACACGTGTGGGTGGATACAACGGCACCGACAGTGACTGTGCCTATTCCTAATCGTAGTCCTTGGATTACTTCCACAGTAATTTATACCTGGACGCCTGCAGTAGACAGTGCCGGAATTAGAGATTATCGAGTGTGGATTACCAATACTGATGGCTATAGTGAAAGCTTTTCGGCGCTTTCTCCTACTTTGATCTACACTGAAGCGTTTTCTGAAGGTGTAGAGTACTATGCCCGGGTGCGTGCGACTGACAAAAATGGAAACACTGGAGTGTGGAGTGATTCTAGTAATGCGGTTACCCCTGATTTGAGTTCGCCTACTATTAGCGCACCTCAGGTTATTCACAATGTCCCCGATTATTTGCACGTTGTTGATAACATTCATCTTTATTATACTAACACGATGTCGGCGGGGGCTATTTTTCGCTTACAGGGTTACTCGGATGATGCACTCTCTGGTGTGGCGAGAGTGTCATTCTCTGAGGCTTTTGGCGAATCACCTGCCGATGTTACTTCTGGTTTTCAGCCTTGGAGATCTGGTTTTTACATTATCGAATATGGTGATAATGCATCGGGTGTCATAAATGCTCACGTTTATGACCGACTGAAAAATACTGCTATTCAAACTTTCACGTATGAACTGGATGGTCAAGGTCCTTACACGGGTACAGTTGTGATAAATGATGAAGCAACCTATGTGACGCAAACCTTAGTATCACTTGCTCTTTGGTCTGATGATATTGGGAGTGGCGTGGCTGAGATGTGTATCACTCAGAGCGATGAGGCATGCGATGCAAACGCATGGGAGCTTTATCGCACCACTCGTGAATGGACATTAGCGGGTTCAGATGGCTTGAAAACCATATACGTTTGGTATCGCGATCATCTAAAAAATGTTAGTGTCCCGTATTCGAGTACAATTTTTCTGGATCGGGTAGCGCCGACGGGGACGGTGACGATCGAAGAGGGAGCGTACACGAGGCAGGTGACGGTGACGCTGGCCCTGAGTGCGACTGATGGGATGCCCTCCAGCGGGGTAGTACAGATGCGCGTGCATCAGGTCGGAGCAGCGTGGGGGGATTGGAAGCCTTACGGTAATAGTGAGACCCTGAGGTTGAGCGGGGCTGATGGCGAGAAGGTGGTGGAAGTGCAGTATCGGGATGGCGCGGGCAATGAGAGTGGTGAGGCCCGGGCGAAGGTTCTGCTGGATCGGGTAGCGCCGACGGGGACGGTGACGATCGAAGAGGGAGCGTACACGAGGCAGGTGACGGTGACGCTGGCCCTGAGTGCGACCGATGGGATGCCCTCCAGCGGGGTAGTACAGATGCGCGTGCATCAGGTCGGAGCAGCGTGGGGGGATTGGAAGCCTTACGGTAATAGTGAGACCCTGAGGTTGAGCGGGGCTGATGGCGAGAAGGTGGTGGAAGTGCAGTATCGGGATGGCGCGGGCAATGAGAGTGGTGAGGCCCGGGCGAAGGTTCTGCTGGATCGGGTAGCGCCGACGGGGACGGTGACGATCGAAGAGGGAGCGTACACGAGGCAGGTGACGGTGACGCTGGCCCTGAGTGCGACCGATGGGATGCCCTCCAGCGGGGTAGTACAGATGCGCGTGCATCAGGTCGGAGCGGCGTGGGGGGATTGGAAGCCTTACGGTAATAGTGAGACTCTGAGGTTGAGCGGGGCTGATGGCGAGAAGGTGGTGGAAGTGCAGTATCGGGATGGCGCGGGCAATGAGAGTGGTGAGGCCCAGGCGACGGTTCTGCTGGATCGGGTAGCGCCGAGTGTGCTCGTTACCGTTCCGGCACAACTGGCAGCCGGACCGATACCGGTAGCATGGTTGGCCCACGATCCTGAACCTTCTTCGGGGAATTTGCTTTATACTGTTCAGTATCGCCTTCAGAACAGTGATGACTGGACTGGGTGGCTTACAAATACTTCTTCCATATCCGCTGGTTTTTCAGCGCCAGTTCTTGACAATACTTACACGTTCCGGGTCATGGCACGGGATGCGGCTGGCAACATGGGCGAAAAGGAAGCAAGTACGGTATATAGATACTTCCATGTATTCCTTCCCCTAACTGTGCGTAACTACGCCCTCTTTACTAATGGTGATTTTGAGTCTCGCAGTTTGAAACCGGGGTGGAATTCTCTAAAAGGTGGTTTCCCCGGGTATGGTGGCTCGGGTTTGCCACAGCAAGTGATCCAGTTTGAAGGGAGCTACCGCGCGCTTTTGGGTGACATTGACGCTAGAAATGATGCCATTCCTGTTGGGTATGGATCTATTGCCCAAACTTTTACTGTAAATAAGCGTTACTTGACACTTAAATATCGTATAGTGTCTTATGACATTTTCAAAGGGACCAAGAACTATTTTGACACTTTCGAGATCTCCATAAATTCCAGCCCCAATCAGATTCTTGATTCGGCGCGGAATGGGAAGTGTGCGGGAGTGCCGGGGACTGAGCCCGGTATTCAGGCGGAAGCTGGTTTAACATTTTGTCGGGGGCGTGAGGGAAATGCTTCTGTCGTTGGACAGCGTTGGGACTCAGGGTGGCGTACTGTCACATTAGATATGGAGAAGTTTCAGTGGACGACGATCACTTTATATTTGGCTATCTGGAACCGAGAGTATGAAGCCCCTTATTTCAATGATCATGGGTGGTTTAACACGTGGGTGTATCTTGATGATATCAGTCTCCATGAATAGGGTGATGAGGGACATTTATCTGTTCTATTGAGAGGACAAACAGCAACATGGACCGCATTTGCAAAAAACACTGTTTTGGGATTATAATAATATTGATGCTTGGGCTGTTGCTATGGCCCTTTGCGGTGAACGCGGCAAGCATCGTAAAGACTTTGGGAATCACATTGGTGGATCCAGCAAGATTTCCCTTGACGCAGGTTTATTTTAGTCTCAACGATGCAGATGGAGCGCCCATCATTGATCTACAGACAAGCGAACTTCAACTTTATGAGAATGATGTGTCGGTGCCGAGCTTTGATTTGATGGCTGTTGAACATCCATTGTTGATCGGCGTGGTGATTGATTCCGCCATCAGCTTCCGAAGCCGTGAAGGCGGTGCTACGCGCGTGGATCATGCCAAGGAAGCCTCTCGGTGGCTGGTCGCTCCCCAGTATGGTCGGTTGTTGCCCGACGACGAAGTGGCTATCTTCGCTTTTCAGGCGGGACAGCCTGTGCGGTTGGTGGATTTCACCTATGACCATCAACTTGTGCTGGATGAGGGGATTGAGAGAGTAAGCACCGATGGGAATAACCTGACGGCTTTGTTTGATATTTTGCGGCAGGCAATCAACGAAACCTCTATTCGTGCTGGGGCGCGGCGTCGTGTGTTATTGGTATTCTCAGATGGCGTTGATCGCACGAGTGCGGCCGATGTTGAGCGCGTGATCAAGCAAGCACAAGAAGCGCATTTGATGATTTACACAGTAGGGTTGGGTAATGATCTCGCAGCGGATCGCCCGGCATCTGCCTTTTTGCGCCGCCTTGCCGACGAAACGGGTGGAGAGTATCTTTGGTATCAGCCGGCTCGACAAGGTTCTGACGAACGGTTACAGGCCTTGCTAGATGGATTGGTCGCGCAGCGGAATGGTTACCTGCTCACTTATTCTTCTAATCAGTATCAGGGTAGCCCGAAGATCCGTCTGGTAGCACAACGTGGGGGAGGCCAGGCACAGGATGAGGCCACTTTTGATGTGCCGCCCTTACCTCCTATGGTGACTGTAGATACGATCAAACCTGGAGATATTTTGGTGGATGTGGTGTCAGTCCAGCCATCTATTGCGCGTGCCCAGCGGGAATTGGATAGGGTGGAGTATTGGATTGATGGTGAGTTAGTGTTTGTATCACGTGCGGCTCCATGGGTTTTTGAATGGGATACCCGGGAGTATGCAAGCAGCGCTGTTGATTATGATGAGCATACACTGGCTGTTGTCGCGTGTGATATTGCACAACAATGTAGCCCACCCTTGACGCTTCTCGTGGGGACGCGTTTACCCATGCCTACCCCAACTCCAGAACCAGCGATTATCATAACTGAACCTCCCACTGAAAGTCGGGGAAATCGCATCATGTCTTTGCTTTCCTTAGTCATTGCTCTGGTCGCCCTGGTGCTCATAATTATCTACATGCGACGAGGTGGCAATCAGGCTGTCGGCCGGGTAGTACAAGAAGTGCGTCGCAAAACCCGCGTGTGGATGGATCAGGTGAAGTCTCCTCGGTCTGGCGGTAATCATGTGCCGGTGTTGACGGTGGTCAGTGAGGTGCAAAAGGGAAAGCAATTCTTTCTGGAAAGCCGTGTGCTCTTTTTAGGTCGGGATGCCGAGCGGGCCGATCTGGTTTTTGAATGGGACGAATACATTTCCAGAAGACACGCCAAGATTGCCCAAGAAGGTGAGCAATGGTATGTCTGGGATATGAACAGCGCTAATCGCACCTGGTTGAACCAAACACTAGTGCGAGCCTCCCTCTCTGAAGGGTTGGATTTGCAAGAGGCGATGCCGCTGCACGATGGTGATGAGTTGAAATTGGGACCGGAATTGACGCTGCAATTCAATTTGCCGGCTGCGGCGAGGTCACAGCCGGCGTCAGGCGCCTCGGGTGAGAGCAGTTCTGAGGCAATTGATGAGGTGGAAAAGCCTACGCGGGTTTTTGGCTCTGATTTCCACCCATCGCCGCGGGCATCTGGCCCGACTGACACGGAAAATGCTAAAACAGTGGTGTTGAAAAAATAGGGGAGGCAATGATGCAAATCTTCAAACATGGCACGCAGATTGGCCCCTACATCATTCTTGAGCCTGTGCCGGGGGGCATAGGGGGCATGGCCACAGTCTATAAAGCGCAGTTGGGGCGCAACGGGCCAATTGTGGCGTTGAAAGTTGCGCACGAGGGCATGGGAGATTTCCTTAAGGATGAGGGAGCTTTTCTTCGCGCGCGACAACTTAGCCATCCTAACATTGTCAGGATCTTGCCGACGCCGCTACTCGATGGTTCCCATGAGTACATTGTCAAGGATGCGGCTACTGGGTGTTGGTATTTTGCGATGGAGTACCTGGCTGGTGGCAATCTGGATCAATGGATGCAAGCTCGCAAACGTTTAACGCTTCCTGAAGCTCTCAACATCATTACCCAAGTCGGTCAGGCCTTGGATGTCGCACATCAAGCAGGAGTGTTGCACCTTGATGTAAAGCCCAGTAATATTCTATTTCGATCAGATCCTCATCACGATGGACAATATCCTGAGGCTGTCCTAACAGATTTTGGGATTGCGCGCCCTGAGGGGCGTATTGCTTCTGGGCAGACTTTGACGATCGAATATGCCTCTCCCGAACAAGCACGGCGGGTCCAGGGCGAGCCATTGGTGGTCGGCAAGGCAGCGGATCTCTATTCTCTGGCAGTAATTTTTTATGAGATGTTGACGGGCAAACTGCCTTTTCAGGCCCACAATGATACGGCGCTTTTACATCATATCGTCTATGAATCTCCTGATTGGAACATTCAGATACCTCCCGGTTTGGTCCCGGTGCTGCAACGAGCGTTGGCAAAGGAGCCTGAGGAGCGTTATGCCTCCGCGGGCGATTTTGTGTTAGCCGTACGTGAGCAAATTCCGCCAGAGGCATTACAGGTTGCCAATTCATCCCCTACAGAGACAACTGCAGAGCATCGTCTCTCCCCCTTGCTGATATTGGCCCTGGGGGTGGTGATTGGGCTTGGGATTGGCATACCCGGCGGTTATTATCTGGGGCTTGGACACTCGGGAGAGATGGCACTTGTGGTTTCACCTACGGCGAGCGTTATGTTGACCGAGCCGACAGCGACTTTGGGTACTAAGATCGAGATGGGAGGAACAGAAGCCATGGAATTTACGCCCACCTCGCCAGCCCAGGTGTTCACGCCCACGCGAGAGCCTACTTCAACACCTAAGCCAACGCATACGCCGACGCCTACGCCGCGCCCTGTGACTGCGACTCCATTGGGGGCACCAATGGAGCCGCCTACAACCAGCCCGTGATTGATAGGGAGATACCCGATGTGCTTATGTCAAACGATGAGGTGAAGGGGCTTATGACTGCAGCAGCTATTCCCATTTATGCGGCGGCGTTGACCCATACTGGCGGCCGCAAGACCAATGAAGATGCGATTTATGCATGTAAGAACATTGACGCACAGCAACTGGTAAAACGTGGATATCTTTACATTGTCGCCGATGGCACAGGAGGACAAGAGGGTGGGCAGACGGCGAGCGCTATGGTTGCAGCCATCGTCAGCGAGCGGTATTATGATGATGACGCCCCCGATCTCGAGGCGGGGTTGCGCCTTGCTGTTCAGACGGCTCATGAAGCGTTGTATCAATTATCAGAACGTGTGGTCACCTGGTCCAAAATGAGCACCACAATTGTGGCGGCTGTGGTGCACGAAGGTTATCTTTATCTCGCCCATGTGGGGGATAGCCGCGCCTATCTCGTGCGTGATGGACAGGCGCACCTTTTGACACGCGATCACGTCTGGCTGGAGGATGATGAGAATTATGGTTCGTTGATGCGTTGGTTGGGAGGGGGACAGGCTACTATTGAGGTTGACACTTCGAAGATTGCTTTGCAGGAGGGGGACAAGATCCTGTTGTGCTCCGATGGTCTGACCAATGTGGCAGATCGGGAGGACCTGGAAGAAGTGGTTGCCAGGCTGCCGCCGCAAGTAGCCGGAGAACAGTTGATTGAGATTGCCAATCGCCGCGGCACCAGTGATAATGTCTCTGTCGCCGTCATCCAATATGGGGGCGTCATGCCCAAAGCGCCCCGTCCAGCCTGGCTCTTGCCGGTGATTGCCGTGAGCATATTGCTGTTGGTCGTAGGGACGGCGGCGTTTTTGGCTTTGCGTGGCGGAGAAAATGGCGGCGGATCGGGTATGATCGCCGGGGGCACAATAACCCCCACCCTTGTGCAAAAGATAGAAGGTGCTACTGTAGCCACCTCGACCACGACACCGACGCAGTTGGCAACGGCGATTGCCGGGACGAGACAACCGACCTCGACGCCCCGACCCGCGACGCCTACGCCGTCTCCCTCGCCAACGTCGCGAAAGCTTCCTAGTGCCTCTCCCACCTCTCCCCCTCCCCCTACACCAGAACCGATGATAGAAGGGCCTTCTACGGAGCCACCAGTGTCACATCCTGAACCTACTACTGAACCTACTGGCGCCCCACGTCCGTAATCCGACCGAACATGATTGCCACACGGAGTGACTATGGATGAAACCGGCTTGATAGCTCTGTTTTTAGTGGCTCTGGCTGTAACCGTCGGGGTGGTGGGGTGGGCCTTACAACGCTCGAAGCCCTCTTCCAGGCCGGCGCCGTCTGTCCCTCCGTCGTCAGGCAAATTGGCATTGCAAACCGTATTTGGCGCTCTTCCCACTGCCCGCTTGTTGTGTATTGAGGGACCAGATCGGGGGCGCGAGTTCGAAATCCGTGGCAAGCAGATTCGCATTGGGCGGAGCCCGGAGTGTGAAATTCGTATTGATGACCCGTTGGTTTCCTGGAATCATGCGTTGCTAGGTTTTGATTCTAAGACGCAGCAGTACGTGTTATATGATCAGGAAAGCACCAACGGTACGTGGGTCAATAACCAGCGGATTGCCCAGCGTCCCATCGTGTTGGGAAGGGATCAGATTCGCGTTGGGCCGGCAGTGTTTGTCCTGCGACAGGCAGATCAGCCTTTGCCGATTCCAACTCCTTTGCCTTTGGAGCTTATGGCTTCCCCGCCGGCGGGACGAGTTTATCCGATCATGGAGTATGAGTTTTTAGAGCAAATCGGACTGGGCGGCAGCGCAGTTATTTACAAAGCCCGTTCCCGTCGTGACGATCAACTGGTGGCGATTAAGATCCTTACGGAATCGGATCCTTATTTATTTAACAAGTTTAAGAGCGAGGGGAGAATAATTCCAAAACTATTACATCATCCGCATATATTGCAAGTTTATGGAGATGGCGTGATCCCCCAGACTCATCAGCCTTATCTGGTGATGGAATACATTCAGGGGGGGACCTTGCGCGATCGCTTACGAGTTGGGGTACCCCTCCCGCTGGATTTCGTGATTTTGATTGCGGGTCAGGTTTGTGATGCGTTGCACTATGCGCATCGGAAGGGTGTGTACCACCGGGATTTGAAGCCTGAGAATATTTTTTTTGCAGGAGAAACGTACGTGAAACTGGGAGATTTTGGTATTGCACGCCTGGCGCAGTCGGTGACTCGCACTTCCAGCGGCTATCTCCTGGGCACGCCGCAATACATGTCTTACGAGCAGGCACGCGGCATTTTAGATATTGATGGCCGAAGTGATCTCTATTCTTTAGGCATCGTGTTATACGAAATGGTTACCGGTTATGCTCCTTTCAGGGCTGATAATCCTCTTGCGATTGTAGATAAACATCTCAAAGAATTTCCTCCACCGCCGAGTCATCTTGCTCCGCAGGTGCCTGAAGCGCTGGATGCTGCTATTATGCGGGCTTTGGAGAAGGATCGTAGCCGTCGGTTTCAATCGGCTGAGGAAATGGCCCGGGCTTTGGGATACACATTGCCCCTGCATGAAGCTGAGGCAGCGAGAGCGCCGGAAACTGCTTCAGGTTTGTCTAATCGCCAAACCAAAAGGCAGATTGCCTTGCTGCGCGATGATCATTCGGCAATCCTTTTGACGCCTCAGGGACTGCAACTTGGGCGCGTCGCGCTCGATCCTCATGATGACAATATTTCACGGCGTCATGCCACGATCGTCTGGCGTGACGGTGTTTACTGGTTGGAAGATGTCGGCTCGACAAACGGCACTTTTGTCAACGGACAGCGGATTTTCAGCCCTCATGTATTGCAGATTGCAGATCGCATTCAACTTGGGAATGTGGTTTTGCAGGTTGTTGAGCTCTAGGTGGCTAGCAGGAGGTGACTATTGACGTTGAAGCGTTGATGGCATAAATCTCGGATTTTCTACTCAGTCCATTTTTCATCTCAGATTGATTTTTGAAGGAGGAACCTGCCATGCAGCAAAGACCTACTGGCATCACTGTTCTCGCGATAGTTTTGATTGTGGGTGGCGTCGCCTTGATTGCCGGGGGCATCGGTATATTATCTATACCGCTTCCTGTCGTTGATCCCTTGACGCGGTTGATCGCCAATAGCTCCATTGTGGTTGGCCTTGTGCTTGTTCTGTTGGGCGCTGCAGAAATTGCGGTAGGTTGGGGTATGTGGTCTTTACGTGAGTGGGCCAGGATCACTACTATCGTTCTATTTGCTTTAGAAGCAGTTCTCAATCTTGTCGGTGGGGTGGCGCTCATTATAGGCGTAAAATTTGGGGGAGCTTCTATTTCCCTTCCGGGGGCGGGTATCGCCTCGCTCTTGACGGCGTTGATTCAGGGCATCGTGATCTGGTACTTGAGCAAACCAGATGTAGTCTCATATTTCGGCGCCCATGGGCCTTCCTCTATGTCCTTCGTTTCCCCTACTGTTGTCTCAGTACCCCAACCTCCTCCCCCGGCGCCTACTGTTGTACCCCCTTCACGTCCACAGCCAACTGAAGTGTATCAGCCACAGCCCCGCCTTGCCGCATGGCTTGTTGCCCGTAATGGTCCTCAGGCGGGAAAAAGCTTCGGTCTAAAAGCCGGGGAGACCACGATTGGCCGCGACACACGTCGAGCTGACATTGTCCTTGATGCAACGACCGTGTCGGGTGAGCATGCCCGGGTGCGCTGTGAGGAAGGACAATTCTTTCTCTATGACCTGGCTAGCACGAACGGCACTTTCATCAATAATCGCCAAATCCAGAAACAAATGTTGCGAGATGGCGATGTCGTGCGTTTTGGTCAGGCCGAGTTTGTTTTCAAGAGCGTTTCATAGCCGTGCCCTGCAAGTGTCGGCTTATATGGAGGACAAAACAAGATGAGTGACAATTACAAGCCTACTACCAAGATGCCGGCTCCGAGTGCCAGCGGTTATAACGAAAGTTTTTCATCGGCTGAAAGTGATCAGCGTGAATACAATCCTACGATGCGGATGGGGTCAGGTTCAGCGGCGGCTTATGGCCCTGGCGGCGCCTCACAGACAGTGCCGACCTTGAAACTAAACCATGAACCGCCTAGTTTTGCCTGGCTTGTGCTGATTGAGGGCGTCCATGCGGGGCACATTTTCAACCTGTATCCCGATTCGACTGTCATTGGCCGGGAATCTTCCTGTGATATCGTGATTGATGATCCCGCCATTTCACGCCAACATGCGAAGATAAGGGTGCTGGAAGGTGAGGATAAGAAGAAGCGCTTTGTGTTGTATGATCTGGCAACCGAAAACGGCACTCTGCTCAACGGGGAGGAGATTGATAAACACGAATTACAGGATGGTGATGAAATTCTCATTGGCCACACCCGCTTGGTTTTCAAGCAAGTGCAGCTGTGATATGTGATATATGAGGATTGAGGTTGTTGCAACGATGCTTGGCGTCGTTGCAACAACCTCTGTGGGAGGATGGGGCCTGGTAGGGGGGGGAGATTGACCTTGGCTGTCCTGATGACTTCAGTCTAACAAAAAGGGAATATCATGGAGGTCGTTATGTTGCCTAAAACACAGTTGATGGGAGTGACGCCGGGACGTGGGGCATGGCTCTATGTAGTGGACGGTCCCCAGGTGGGGAGAGACTACCGATTGGGCGAAACGACCACTATCGGTCGTGATGCAGCTGACTGTGATGTGATTCTTTCTGATCCCAAGCTCTCGGCCCAACATGCCCGCATTCGCAAGGAGGGAGACGAGTTTATTCTGTACGATTTGGCAAGTAAGAATGGTACCTTTGTCAATGAAAATCGTGTGCAGCGTCAGATTCTTGCTGATAATGACATTATTGTTGTTGGTACAACGAAACTTATTTTCAAAGTAACGCCTAAGCTGTGAAATTAACTGGAGTCAATAGGAGAAAGCTTTGCATCTGCGTATAGGCCATTATGATCATCCCGGGCAACAGCGGGAACTGAATGAAGACAGTTATCTGATCCTCACGTCGCCTGCTTTATCTTCGGATATAGAGGCCGTGCTGGTAGTGGCAGATGGCATGGGTGGACATCAAGCTGGCGAGATTGCCAGCCAGTCACTTGTCGAATTACTGGAAGGGGTGTTTCGTTCCGGAGATTACCGCAGCATGGTTGGATACAACGACCAACATGAAGATTATTATGTTGTGGTGCTCAAAGAAGTATTGGAATGGGCCAATGAACGTCTTTACCAGCTGGCAACGTCACGCGCTGAACTGCGTGGCATGGGAACAACGGTTGTTGCAGTATTAATTGCTGGAGGAAAGTGCTTTTGGGGAAATGTCGGGGATAGTCGGGCCTATTTGTTGCGCAGAGGACAACTGCGTCAATTCACAGTAGACCATACATGGGTTAATGAGCAAGTGAGCGCGGGGCTATTATCTTGGGAAGAGGCTTCGGTGCACCCGAAACGGAATGTCTTGACGCGTGCGCTTGGTGGGGATTCTCTGGTGCGCGTGGAGCGCGACATGTTTGTTTTGGAAGTTGGAGACCGCTTGCTATTATGCTCTGATGGGTTAAGCGGGGTGGTTGAAGGCGCAGAAATTCAAGCAATTTTAGCTAATGAGAGGGATCCTCAGCAAGCGTGCAATCGCCTGGGGACGCTGGCTAACCAGCGTGGGGGGCCAGACAACATTACCATTTTAATCGCTGATATTGGAAAAGAGGGTTTGGCAAATCCCCTCCCTGATGGCCGGGTTGTCGGCCCCGTTCTGGTACATTCCAAAAGTTCAGCTGACGAACCGGCACACGACATTTTGGTTTCGCCAACTCCTGCAGTTACGTCAGGCGGCCGATGGCACAGGTTACAAAAATACCTTGTGCTCAGTGGAGTGTTGTTATTGGGAGCTGTGCTTAGTAGCGTGGCCATGTTATTTCTTATCGCGGCTAGGCCTGGCAATCTGTTAGCGTTAATGGCCGGTGCGGTGGTGATTTTTTCTTGGGGTGCATTGGTGGGAAGGTTGAACAATCACAGCGATTGATTCACGGGAATTCCACAGTAAGTCTCTGTTACAGCAAAGGAGGAGATCATGCTACGTCGTAATCTGATGAGGGCGTTGTTTCTGGTACTTGTTTTGTCAGGTCTCGCGGGCGTTATAATCACAGCAGCTCAAAGTGCGGTCGCAGTCACACTCCGTGAGATAGACTTGAGTGCTTATCCTCAACTGAGTCTACCGGTGTCGGTGGTCAGCAGCAGTGGCGTGCCTGTTATGGGATTAACAACCTCAAGTTTCGAAGTTCTTGAGGACGGAAAGCCGCTGCACCTTGATAACGCAAGTCCACAGGTAAACGCCGATACTACCCTCGCTGTGGCGTTGGTCCTCGATCTGAGCAATAGCGCTCAACTTGACGCCGTGAAGGCCGCGACGCATTTGTTCCTGGACGTATTAGGGCCCAATGTGCGTATTGCGGTCATCGGTTTCAATGAGCCGTTGAATTTCACAGAGATGAACCCAGTGAAAGAGATCGGTTTCACGTCGGACTTGGATACCGTCCGTGCCGTTGTGGATACTTTGCCAAAAGGTGGCGCCTCGGCAGTATATGAAGCGATTTACAAAGGCGTTCTTCTCACAGCTGACGAGATCGCCGATTATCGCGCCGTGATCGTGCTGACTGATGGTTATGATACGGCAAGTCGCCCAGAGATTGCTCAGGCCGATACCCCAACGAGGGCGGCGAAGGAACGTCGCATCCCCATTTTCACTATTGGCGTTTACGAGCCGGGGATGGGAAGCAATCCTAATTATCTGAACGTTCTTGCGCGGGAAACAGGGGGACGCTACCAAGAGATCTCTGATTTGGAACATTTGGATGATTTGTTTACCGAAGTCGTGGTGCAATTGCAGACTGAATATCTTTTGAGTCTCCGTACCATGCTTTCGCCTGACGGGAAAGGGCATGTGCTTACTGTTCGGGTGGCGACGCCGGAGGGCGTTGGTGAAGGGGTACGGACCTTCACTTATCCGCCTGCACCTCCCATTCCTCAGATTTTGAAGTTGCAGCGTGTCGTCAATGAGCAGTTGGAGGATCTGCAAGCTGGCGCTTCACTAAAAGGCAAGGTGCTGCTGGTGCCGCAAATCACAGCGCAAAACCCCTTGTCGCGTGTTGAGTACTATGTTGACGGAGTTATTGCCTACACCGCCTTTTTGCAGCAAAGCACCGATCAGAAGTCTTATGCACCGTGGGAATGGCGTTGGGATACTACTCGGCTGGATGCGGGTCCCCATCGCCTGGAGATCCTCGCTTATGATGAAATGGGGAATACCTCCGAGCGTCTTGTGATAAACCTTCAGACTGAAGGTGGGAGTAGCATGAATCCCTGGCTCATCATTGCGGTTGTTGCGGCTTTGATTTTGTTGATTGTGGTGCTGTTTTTCATCCTCCGGCGTCCTAAATCACAAATGATTGCTACAACAGTAGAGCATGATACGTTGGCTGGATGGCCGACGACTCCGACTGCTCCTCAGGCTCCTACCGCTGCTGCTCCTGAACTGACTGCGCTGCAACAGCCTGAGCCCGTTTCCTATGCTCCACGTTACGAGGATTTGTCGGTAAAACCTGGCCGTCCAACGGAGCCGACAATCAACGTACGCCGAACGCCAGAGGCCATGGCATGGCTGATCTGCGAGAAGGGTGTGGCTCCAGGACGCGAGTTCCGCTTACATGAGGTTACCAGCATTGGAAGGCTTGGTAGCAATGACATTGTTCTGGACGATCCATCTGTATCACGCAATCATGCTAAGGTACGACTGGAGGGCCAGACTTTCACTATCACTGATTTGGGTGCTGCCAATCCTACACTGGTCAATGGTCAGGAGATTGCTCGCTACGAATTGCAAGATGGGGATCGGGTGCAGATTGGCAGCAACATTCTGGTATTTAAACAGATCAGGCCTCAATAGCACTCAGGACTGGAGAAGGATGACCGGCATTTGATCTAAGCAGTGCCGGTCCTCTCCAATGTCGTGTTAAGCCGTTGAAACTTCTAGCAGAGCGGTTCAGTATGCCGCCGGTTTTTGCATTGACGTTAGCAATTACAGGATTTCTCTGGGCATGATCATGAAGTTTTGTGCTTGTGGAGAAGATTCATGATAGGGAATCTGAAGTTTGAACGCTTGGGAAATTATGAAGTGAAAGGCGTGGTTGCTCAACGGCGCCATGGCGTTCTATTTGAAGGGTATGACCCCACTCATGATCGTCCTGTGTTGCTTAATGTCTGGACTGACATGGCGTTGGATGGCGATCTGCGTGAACGCTTTGAGCAGCATACCCACAAGCTGATGGAATTTCAACACCCCAATATTCTCGGCATTCTCGATCTCGGTGTAGATCTGGAACAACATTTAGCATGGTGGGTAATGCCCTTTGTAAGCGGCGCTTTTTTGGAGGAGCGTTTGGGAACACGCTGGGCCGTTTCAGAAGCGGTTCGGGTTGCTGCGGAGGTTGCGCAAGCCTTGGATTATGCCTCTCAAAAAGGAGTTTTGCACCAAGCGCTTTACCCTGAGAATATTCTGCTTACCGAACGTGGTTGGTCGCTGGTGATGGACTTTGGAATGATGGCGTTTTTGGAAGAAGAACCAGAAGCTGCCATGATAGCCTATTGGGCTCCTGAGCGTTTACAGGGGACTGCGGGCCAATTGACGAGCGATTTATATGCTGTTGGGGTCATTCTGTATGAAATGTTAGCGGGTCAGCTGCCTTTTGCTGCCGATAATGTGGGTGCCTTGGCCGAAAGACAGCTGCAAGGTCCACGTCCGCTTCGCAAGATTCGATCCGATGTACCCCGAGAAGTTGATGCGATTGTTTTGCAGCTTTTGGCTGGAGATCCACACCTGCGATTCAGTGATGGTGCGGTATTGGCTCGATCTTTGGTTGAGGCTCTGCCCCCCGATGGCTCCAGATCATCACGCCCTATTACACCTCCTCCAGGTATTGGTGGAAAGTCCAATTTCGTTTCGGAGTCTATTAAGCGCCCTGAGCCTGTGGCTACAACTTCATTTTGGCCTAAATTCGGCTCTGTTTTGTGGCGCACAACCCGTTGGATTTTGAGAAGGGTTGTGACAGTGTCGGTCATCCTTGTGCTACTTTTGGTGGCATTGCTAGTGGGGACGACATTTTTAGTTAGCACTGTACTTGAGCAACGTCTGGCGACTTATCATTGGAATTTGGAAGGTTGGGAAAGAGGCGGTAAGAGCTATGTGTTAGAGGAATATCTTACGACTCCCTTGCGGCAAGTCATCGAACCCTATACCTTAGGTGCGCTGACCGACCTTGGGGTGGATTTCTATGCTCCTGATCGTGTAGAGCTCCATGGACGTTTTCGTGAATGTCCCATTTCTCTTACTATTGGACTTTATACAGATGCGGGCATTCCTCAACTTCAGCTGCGTCAATATGACGGCTTTCCCTTGTATGTCATTGGAGGCATTCTTTCAGATGGCATAAATCGTGGCCTCACTACTTCCTGGCAGGAAGTGCCTGTACGTTTGTCTGTTTTCCAGGTAGAAAATGACGGCATCAGTGTAGTTTTAGTCCCAATGGTTTCTCAAAGTAAGGAGTAACAACCATGAAGACACAATACGCCCTTCGGAATTTGCAAACTGGAGAGGAAATAGCCTTAACAGGCATCGTTCGAATTGGGCGCACGCAGGAGAATACTATCGTACTTGACAATGAGATGGTTTCAAAGTTCCACGCCACTATCTGGGAAGATAATCAGCGGCTATACATACGGGATGAGGGTAGCACCAATGGTACCTTGGTTAACGGTCAGCCTATTACTCAACCGGTATTGCTGGAACCTGGAATGCAGGTTCAGATCGGCACTGTCACTTTTGTGTTGAAAACGTTGACTGCAGGTGAAAGCGCATTCCCTTCTGCCGCAAATGTCACTGCGCCTGCCAAATCGTTTCCTTGGATTCCTCTTGGGATTACCCTTGGCGTTGTAGCCCTGGCCTTGATCGCGTTATTCATTCGCTCCAATCACGGTCAGGCTAGCTTGTTGCCTACAGTGACTCCCTTTTCAGAAGTGATGGTACTTGCTACACCTATGTCTACCCCTACGGCTGATAGTGCGACGAGGTCACTCCCTACCAGTACTTCGACCCCGCGTCCAGTAACGGTGCCGCCGGCAAGAGAGGGGACGCCGACAACTGGAGTAATTTATCCGGCACCTGTCTTGGTGAGTCCGGCGGATGGGAGTTCGCATCAGGACAGCTCTGGTCCAGTGCTCTCCTGGTCATCCAGGGGAGATCTGAGTGGAGAAGAATACTATCGTATCACTGTGGATTATCCCCATGAGGGGAAGACATGGCGTGAAGTGGGATGGTCTCAGCATCTCTTTTGGCAGGTCCCGGATTATCTGTCACTTTTGATTTCTGGGCCAAATGATTGCCGTTGGTCTGTTCAGGTGGTACGCGTGACAGAGAAAGATGCTGCAGGTACGCCCATTAATAGTGAACCTCTGAGCCCTCCCAGCGAAGTGTGGACGTTTGTGTGGAGATCTAATGCACTTTCGCCAGTTTCGCCCATCCCGACTGAGACGCCATTGCCAACGCCGGATAAATCCAGCTGATGAGATTTTTGGGAGGATTTCAGGGCAGCTTAAGATCTTTACAGGCATATTTGTACACAAAATTGACGTCGGATAGAGTTCAAACGATTTCAGCTGGTTGGGGTAGCCCAACGATCTATTCCGACGGATTGCTCAGAGGTGTAGGGAATGATTCCGCCTTTGCCTGACGCTCCCCTGAGTTGTTGCCTTTGCTGAAAGCCTGTCTGCAGCATAGGTGAATACAAAGATGACATTTGTAAGAAATTACCGATTGCTTTCGATATTAGGACAGGGCGGCATGGGAACCGTTTACCTGGCCGAAGATCTTGATCGTAGGCACAGAGTTGCACTCAAGGTTTTACAACCGCAGTTCAGCACCGATGCCGTTTTTTTGCAGCGATTTTGGCGAGAGTACCAGATCTTGCGTAGCTTGCACCATCGCAACATTGTGCGGGTGTATGAGTTTGGGGAATGGCAGGGCTCTTACTTTATTGTTTCAGAATATATCCAGGGGGTCACACTGGCGCAGCTCTTGCAGAATGGCCATCGCTTTGGCATTAAGCAGACGGTAGGCGTCATCCAGCAGGTCGCCTGTGCTCTTGATGCGGCACATCAACGGGACATTGTGCACCGTGATCTCAAGCCCGGCAATGTGATGCAAGAGAAAGGCGGACGCATTGTTCTGACCGATTTTGGGATAGCGAGGATCGTGGGGCGAGATGAACGACTGACGTATTCTGGCGAAGTGATGGGCACATGTGCCTACATGTCCCCCGAACAAATCAGCGCTGGTTCACCTCTCACCTATCACGCTGATATCTATGCCCTGGGAGTGTTGACATATCGCATGTTGGCAGGTCGGGTGCCCTTTGACGGAGACAATCCCTGGGGGGTATTCCACGCTCATCTTCATGCTCCCCCACCATCATTACAGCCTGCAGGCGTGTCACCTGCTGTCGAAAGCATCGTCATGCAAGCGCTGCAGAAGCGCCCTGAACAGCGCCCTGGATCGGCAGGAGAGTTTGCGAATCTTTTGGCGCAGGCGGTGGGGATGCCTGCTTATACGGCCATACCTGCGTCTTGGGAATCTCAGGGGGTGGAGAGGAAGCGCTTTAATATCCTATGGGTTGGAGTCATAGCGGCAGCGATTTTGAGTCTCCTGGCAATTTTACTGTTGCTGCGCTCTCAGGGCCCTCCTGCTCCGATACCTGCAGGATCATGGGCGGTGGCTTATGTGTGCGGGGAACGTGGCGACAATCTCTGTATCGTGGATGATACCGGTGCCAGGAGAATCTTTGCCCATGCTTCACAAACCTGGAGTCCCGCATGGTCACCGGATGGTCAAAAATTGGCCTTCACTTCAGATGCCAATGGAAGCATGGCGATCTGGATTTTGGATCTTGAGACTAACACGGTGAGGGCGTTGACGACGCCGCCCGGTTATGAGGCCTGGAGTCCCTCATGGTCACCGGATGGTCAAACCGTGGTTTTTGATCAAAAAGCAGGGGGTGCTTATAACATCTTCACCCAGCGCCTGGATAGCCCATTCCAAAGAAAGCTCACCTATGGGAATGCGCTGAATAGTGATGCCGATTGGTCCCCAACAGGTGAACATATTGTTTTTGTTTCGGATCGTGAGGGTAACCAGGAAATTTATGTGATGACTGCTGAGGGTCATGATGTAACGCGCTTGACCGAGCATCCAGGGAACGATTTTGCGCCGGTGTGGTCTCCAGATGGACAATGGATTGCGTATGAATGTGAAGACGACACAACCGGAGACATGGAAATATGCATCATGGATGCTACAGGAGGACAACGCCAGATGCTGACCCAGAATACGGTAGCTGATCGACAACCAGATTGGTCACCTGATGGGCAGTACATTATTTTCACTCGTCAGCGATCTGGATCTTCATTGTGGGACATTTGGATCGTCCGACGCGACGGCTCTGCGGAGCGTTTGTTGATTCAGGATCGTTATTCAAGTACCCATCCGGTGTGGAAACCTTAGTTCGGGTTCAGATGAAAATCAAGAGGGAACCGTGTTTGCTCAGTCTGGTGTGATGCCTGAGAAAACTGCTTGCGCGGTTTGTCATTCTGCTGCATTTAGTTGGATAGGGCATCTATCAAGACGGGGCTTTCACGGGCTAGTCAGGTAGGCTTGGCCAAGTTGAGCAGGAGGTAAGGCATGCGTCCAATCTCCTTGGAATATCGCCTCTTATTGGCAGTGTTGAATGTGCTTCTCTTGCTGGGTAGTGCAGCTGCCCCTAAACTGCTTGTGCAAGCTCAGCAGCCACTTTATAACACAGCCTTTTTGACCGATGAGCAGTTGGAGAACTATCAGGCTATGTCCGAGGCTGAAATACGCGATTTTCTTAAAGCGCAGGGCAGCTATTTTCAAAACAAAGTTGCTGATGTGGACGGTGTGGAATTTGATCCTGCTACCGTTATTGCCGAGGCATCCCGCACCTATCGTATCAATCCGCAGGTCCTCTTGGCTACATTGCAGAAGGAAAGTGTTGGAGTGACCCGTTCGATGCGCCCCGCAGACGAGACGTTGAGATTCTTGATGGGATGTTTATCTCCCTCTACGGCTCGTAGGCAGCTCGCCTGTGCGGCAGAACGTTTTCGAGCCTATCATGATGCTTTGGCCAACACAGGAGTAACGCCGAGTGGCTGGCGGGTTGGAGTAGCCAAAGTAACGCAGGATGGCGTCTCTGTGACGCCAGCGACTCGCGCTGTGGCAGGTCAGTTTACTTATACCCCTTACGCCGGCGTTCAATGGGGTGGAAATCTGCCTGACGTGGGAGGAGTCTATCTCTTCTACGATTCCTGGCGTCGCTTTGGTTTCGATCGCCCTTCGGAAGGCTCACCGGCGACAGCTTCTGCCACAGTATTTCTGCTCGATGTTTCGGGAAGTATGGCTGAGGAGTGGCATGGAGGTGTCAAACTGGAATCCGCCAAACTGGCGGCATTGGATGTTATTTCTATGATTCAACAGGAAAGTCAGTCCGGCGAATCTGAGCATCAGGTGGCGATTGCCACATTTCATACTACGGCAGCGGTGGCGCTTCCGCTCACGACCGATTATCAACGCGCACGGGAGGTGATTGCACACTTAGGCCCTCAAGACCGAACCAATATTGGCGAGGGCCTGGAAGTATCAAACGCTGTGTTAGCCAATGTAGCGGCGACAACCCCTAAAATTATTATCCTGCTTAGCGATGGATTGAGCAATGAAGGGATGCCAGCTAACGAGATTATTGCTGGACCGGTTCAGGTTGCTGCTTCAGCGGGCACATGCATCTATACGATTGGCTTTGGCGAGCAAGGTGATCTGGATGAAATGCTCCTTCGCGCCATAGCGGGGGGGTCAGGATGCGGGACTTACACGTACGCTGAAGCGCCCGCCGAACTTGAGCGCATTTATATTCGTTTGCGTCATCAAACTCTGGGCACAATTCTAGCAGAATTTGAGGGAGAGATTGCGCAAAGTGAGATTGTCACGGTCGGTCAAGTGGAAGTACCTCGCGATAAGGGTGAATTATATGTCACTTTACACTGGCCAGGCAGTGAGTTGGATTTGATTGTGACAGATCCACGAGGCCGGGAGGTGAGTTCCGATTATCCGGGGGTGAGTTTGGCTAAGTATCAACGCCTGATCTACTTAATTATCAGTGATCCTCGGCCGGGTTCATGGAAATTGCGTGCGCAGGGGGTAGATGTTCCGGAAGGAGCACTGACTTATGATGCCATTGTCTCTGTGCGTGATAGGATTGGACCCTCATCCAACTCTGGAATGCTTCTGTGGGGGATTATATTGTTGCTTGCCCTGGCAGGCGGAGGGACCGGGCTGGCCCTAGCGTTGAGATCCCGTCCAAGCAGTAGCCCGCGTGATTTATTTGGCGTGCAGGTGCTCACGGGTGACAGCAGGGGCCTTTTTGTGCCCGTGCGCGGCAAGAAACCGCTGATCATTGGACGTGCGCCTACTTGCGATTTGACCCTCTCTGATCCTCGTGTCTCAGCACGTCATGCCAAAATCGAGCGCACACCGCAGGGCTTTGTGATCAGCGACCTGGGGAGCCGACACGGTACCTATGTAAACGATCAGGCAGTGCAATATGCTTTGTTGCGGGGTGGTGAGCGTGTGCGTTTGGGACACACTGAACTGGCGTTTGTGTGTCAGTCAGCTGGCTTTGCCCCCTGGAAGCCTTATGTGCTACGTCCCGATAGTCCTATAGCTTATCTGACGGTGCTGGTGGGGGGACAGGAATTTGGAAGTCGCCAGCCGGTTAACGCTGGCGTGGCGCTTGGACGTTACCTGGAATGTCCAATTGACCTGAGCGCTGACGCCTTGATCTCCCAGCGTCATGCCTGGCTCGGCTACAAGGATGGTAGATGGTACCTTAGTGACATGGACAGCGAGAACGGGACATTGGTAAATGGCACGCCGGTAAAATCTCAATGGCTGAATTCTGGAGATGAGATCCAGATTGGAAATACACGGATCAGGTTCACTCTCCAGTGAAAGTCATGCATCTCTTTTGAGGAGGAAGGCCAGATGGCAACCGTATTGCACAAGCCCATAACCACTATTGGACGGCACCCGAATTGCGATATTGTCATTCCAGCCAACTTTGATCGCGTTTCACGGGAGCATGCCCAAATACGACGTGAAGGCCAATACTTTATCCTGTATGATACCAGCAGTGCTGGTACTACTATCAATGGTCAACCTGTGCGCCAAAAGACCCTCCAAGAGGGAGATCGCATTTCTTTGGCTGGACAGGTTGAGTTCGTATTTGGGAATGGCGCCCTCCACAGTTCTGGCGCAGTGGCAAGTGTACCGGCGCCTACCCGATTTGATCCGTCGCCGGGCTACGCCCCGGGGTATAGGGCTCCTCAGCCTGTCGTGACTTCCGATAAAAATCGCCTGACGGCAGGTCTGCTTGCAATTCTGCTCGGCAGCTTGGGCGTGCATAAGTTCTACCTGAACCGCCCTGTGGAAGGGATCATTTACTTGCTCTTCTCGTGGACGGGCATTCCGGCTATCATTGGCTTGATAGAGGGAATTGTACTCATTTCTATGTCTGATGCGGAGTTTGCTTACAAGTATGGGAGATAATCCAGATCCTGGAACTGGCCCAGGGTATTGAAATCCTCCAGATGTAAACGGTCGCTATTCTCTGGATAGAGAAGGGGTGTCTGATAGCATCCTCCTCATGGTGCATGGCCTGGTTTACGGAAATATCAATGACCCTTGTACAGGAACTGTAAATGGCAGATACAACCGCAGCGGGTGAACGAGAGGTTTTCTTCGGCGGGGATAGCCGGGTGGGTCGAGAGCACCCAGAAAACGAAGACGTCATTTGGACTCCCCAAAACATCCCCCCGCAGTTGCTGACCCAAAAGGGCTATCTATTTATTCTCGCGGATGGTGTGGGGGGATATCAGGGCGGAAGGCTGGCAAGTCAGACCGCAGTGGAAACGTTGCAGCGAAGTTACTATGCCAATTCTGCTGAAGACATTGAGACCTCGCTGCGCATGGCTGTGGAAGCAGCCAACACCGCTGTTTGCCAGCAGGCTCAGGCGACCGGCTATACGGATATGGGCTCTACGGTTGTCGCTGCCGTGATGTATCAACATCGCCTGGTGGTAGCCAATGTGGGAGATAGCCGCGCCTATGTGTGGCGCAAGGGCAAGGGATTGCGCCAACTCTCTACCGATCATACCTGGGTAGCGGAGCGCCTGGCGGAGGGCTTGATCAACGAGGAAGAAGCCGCTCATCATCAGCTGCGTCATGTCATCACACGCTCGTTGGGACAGCATCCCGTCGTCGAACCGGCTGTACGCACGTTGGCGTTGCGACCGGAAGACCGCGTGCTGTTGTGTTGTGATGGGATTTGGGAAGTGCTGCCTAAGGAAGTGTTGCGTAATTGCATGGGGCGGAACCTTCCCCCGCAGCGTATCGCGCAAATGTTGGCTAAAGAGGCACTGAACACCGGCGGCTCTGATGATGTGAGCGCCATCGTAGCGATCGCTCCTGGTCCTGCTGCGTCCGACGCAAACCCATGGAGGGCATTCCTGCAGATCGTGGGGGCCTTTCGGGCCGCTTCCCCAACGGCCTTTCTTGTGGCAAGCATCGCCATTGGCGTTTTGCTCGTGGCGTTATTGGGATTGGCCGTGTCCGCGGCTTCCCGCAGCCTTCAGGACCAGATAACTGCAATGTTCTATCGGACGCCTGCAGCAGTGGCCTCCCAGTCGGCGCCGGCGTTTGCCCCTACGCCGACTTCTTCCAATGTTGAGCTCCCGGGCGGGGTCGGCGGAGCAACATCAGAAACAGCCATGCCAATAGGGACGCCGCAACCTATCGTCACGCCAACAGGGACACCGCCGCTTGCTGTCACGCCAACAAGGACAGCGACTCCTGCTGTCACGCCAACATGGACGCCGCAGCCTACCGACACACCAACAGGGACAGCGACTCCTGCTGTCACGCCAACTTACTGCATCCTGCCATGTGAAAATCAGTCAATGAAATCTCATTTCCCGGCGCAGAACGTCGACCTCGGGACATGTAAGGGTGAGGACGGTTCGATTCCCGTCGGGGCAACGATCGAAGTGCAATCCGCAGAGGTTTTCCGTTGGGCTAAATGTGGTCAACCGGTGATCTCCGTACGGTATGAGCAGACCGACTATTTGATTTTTCCCTATCGCATTGGGCAGTGGGTGGGCGCTACCTGCACGCCCTTGGATGATTGGCGAACGTACTTCAGCCAGCCGCGAATGGAATGATGGGAGCATGTATCAGGCAGTGGGATTGACCGACAGGGGCTTACAGCGTGAAGCCAATGAAGATGCGTTCTGGCTGCCCGAGGCCGGACAGCTGGATGCAAGAACATTGGCCCGTTGGGGTGCGCTTTACCTGGTAGTGGATGGCATAGGCGGGCATCAGGCAGGCGAGGTTGCCAGCGAGATGGCGGCGACCCTGATCCCCCGTGCCTTTTACGCGGCCCCCGATGCCGATCGTATCGCTGCCCTGGGATGCGCCATTCAAAACGCCAACATGGAAATCTGGCAGGCCGCGCAACGCGACCCTGCTCGCGCCAAGATGGGGGCTACCCTGGTTGCAGCTCTCATCCAGGCAGACCGCGTGACCATTGCCCATGCGGGAGACAGCCGCGCTTATCTGTGGCGCCGGGGGCACCTTCAGCGCCTCACAGAGGATCACACCTGGGTCAATGAACGTCGCCGTGAGGGGATTCTCACGGCGGAAGAAGCGGCGCAACACCCGTTGCGTCACCTTATCACGCACTCATTGGGGGAGAAACCGCAGCTGGAACTGAGCGTCGAGACTCACGTGATGCAGCCGGGCGATATCTTGTTGTTATGCTCTGACGGGCTTTCTGGCGTAGTGACAGAGGCGCAGATTGCCCAATTGCTGGGGGATTTGCCACCCGAGCAGGCTGCCCCGGCTTTGATCCGTGCTGCCTATGCTGCCGGCGGGCCGGATAACATTACTGTTATCCTCGTACCATGGAAAAAGGTGCCCGACGCTGCGCCAGCTGCACGGCGCCTCCAGCTCTTGCCGGCGGTGTTGGGGGTGGGGGCAACGCTGCTTTGCGGGCTGGGGTTGTTTGCGATGGGGTCAGCGTTCTTGGGCTCTTCGGCTCTGCCGTCTGCTCCAACCGCTATGTCAGCTCCTCCGACGCCTTCAGCGATGGCTACGCCTTTTCCTACGCCTACGTCAAGACCTGTGCTCACTTCATTGGCAACGCCGCCGCCTGATTATTTTGAAAAACCGCTATACTTTGGCGGCTCTATTCCCCATCATGCGGAATTATATCTTCAGGAGGAGCCGCCATGGCTGAATCCCTTCTCGAAATGGCTCTTCCCTTCGCAGAAGCTCCTCATAAAGGTGCCTTGTTGGTCGCCCAAGCGGCCGTATGGCACTATTCTGATCACTGAAGTGGGTCCTGAGATCTGGGAAAAGCAGACATTCACTGCAGGGCAGACCTATACTGTGTCCCTGAAGGAGAAAATCTCTGGGTCGTCATCCTCTGAAGATGAAAAAGTTCTTCGCGATGCCGATCATTGGCAGGCCAGAATTTGGGGCGAGTTTTTAAGCCCCACCGGGCTGCAAGCCCTGAGGATTGAATTACGGAAGAAAGATGGCGATCCCTGGCTGTCTGTTTATAAGTCAACCAATGCTGAGAAATTTGAGGGTTGGTTCCTCCTTGCGCCGCAGCAAGCCTGGGATGATTTGGGCTTATCTCTTGCCGGTTGTACTGGCCTGCAGGATTGGACGATGGCCTATTTGCAATGGGAGGCTGGAAAAGATGCCCCAATAGTGGTAGAATCCTATTGTTTGGGTGACAATATGCTACCGTGATTGCTAGTTTGCCAAGATCTGCGTATGCCAGAGCGCGATTAACGAAGCCTGCACCTTAATATCAAACCCCGCATTGGTACGGGCGTGTAAGCGATCCAGCGCCATGCTCTCCAGTTGACTATTGCGGGTTTCAATGCCTTTGCGATACAACCGCAAATCATATTCGTCAGCCCACGGGTGGGGTTGCATATTTTTCTTGCGGATCGGCACTAACCGCAAGCCTTCGTCGGCTAAGAAATGTTCTCCGTCCGCATAGTTGTAGCCCTTGTCGCCATAGAGCGTCGCGTCCGGAGGTAATTCTGCGCTGAGT